>Ga0256832_1000170_pt1 | contig 40141 bp, 39 predicted proteins | sample 134614metaG_FD_190534 | JGI IMG/M metagenome (GOLD analysis project Ga0256832, IMG submission 190534) | Hydrothermal vent microbial communities from Lau Basin, Pacific Ocean - 134-614 | ecosystem: Environmental > Aquatic > Marine > Hydrothermal vents | place: Pacific Ocean: Lau Basin | collected...
ATGAAATAATTTTATTTGAAAGAACTTATATAATTGCAATGGGAGTATTTTTTGTGGTGAACTAACTCAAATATTGCAGCCAGACAACTCTGCTTGCGCGTTACTTGATTTTTAACATAACAGTGACCAATGACCAATTAATGGTTTTCTTGAGAAGGATAAATCCTTTCTAATTTCTGTTGTTGTAAGAAAATCCCGATACTTTTGTGATACTGAAAATTAAAAGAATTACTCCAACCCACTGAACCAAACTTAACATTTTACCGTGGATTAAATATTCCAAAATTATTGCCGTGAGGGGAAAAGCCAATTCCAATATCGTTGAAGATGATGCGGTGACATTCTTCAAACCGTAGTAATACAAAAAAATTGCCGGACCGCCGGTGGTGAATGCAATCAATAAAAATATTAGCATTTGATTCGACGTAATTTCGCTAAAAGCCGTGTATTCCGAAAAAACAATAACGAGTAATAACATTAGAATCGATGAAATCAAATAACGGATATAAGTTCCCAATTCGAAGCTAACATTCCGCAAAGCGCGTTTGCTTAAAACGGTAGAAAAACCGAAACTGAAAGCGGCTAACAATGCATACAAAGCTGCGGCAAGTGTTTTGTTGTCAGAATTGATGGAAGGGAAGTGAAATCCGAATGTCATAATGTAAGCACCGATAATTGCCAATGTTGCCCAAAAGAAAAATTTGCCGGGCAGCCTTTCTTTTAATAATAATGCTGCAAGGGTTAAAGCAAATACGGGTTGTAGTTTTTGTATTAAAATTACAATTGAAAGATTAACATAGTTAACGTAGAACAACGCTTTCGTTATTCCCATTATTCCCAAAGCGCCGCCGAATAACGCAACACCGCCGAATGCTAGCCAATCCATTAACTCAAGTTTTTTTACGACGTTCTTATTCTTCAATAGAATAGGGGAAAGATAGATTGTTACAATTGTGCTTTCGATAAAGACTACAAGCGCCACGGGAAGAGTATAAAGAGCAGGTCGCAGTATAATTCCGTCTATTCCCCAAAGTATTGCGGCAAATATTATGGCAAGCGGTGCGAATTTGTTCATAAACTTTCTTTCAATTGGAACTGTAAATTTAATATAATCATGCTAATTAAAATAACATTTATTGGGTGAAAAAAAGAAAACTAAACAACCAAATCCTTTTCCAAATTCAACATTGTAAAATAATATCCTTTTTGTTCCATTAATTTCTCATGCGTTCCGCTTTCTACAATTTGTCCTTTATCCATTACGTAAATTATACCGGCTTTATTCAAATGCCGCAGACGGTGTGTGATAATCAACACGGTATGTGTTTGGGAGAGTTTGTGTAAATTGTTCATAATTTTTTCTTCGTTGAATTGATCGAGATCAGCTGTTGGTTCGTCCAGAATTAATACAGGGGAATTTCTTACAAATGCACGCGCCAGTGCAATTCTTCTGCGTTCGCCGCCGCTAAGTTTTAATCCTTGTTCGCCGACTAATTCATCATATTTATTTGGTAAGGTTAATACAAATTCATGAATATTTGCTAATTCTGCGGCATTATAAATTTGCTCATCCGTTGCTGCGGGATTGGCAAAGCGAATATTTTCTTTTATCGAAAGATTAAACAAATGAGTTCGTTGCGGAACAACGGAAACTATCTTGGCAATTCCTGCGGGAGAAAAGTCCCGCAGATTTTTGTTACCGATATAAATTTCCCCATCATCGTAATCCCAAAAGCGTGTAATAAGATTTACCAAAGTGGATTTTCCGGTGCCGCTTGCTCCCACTATTGCCGTCAATTTGTTTTGCGGAATGAACAAATTTAATTTATCGTAAACCACATTGCTCCCGGAATATTTGAACGAAACAGATTTTAATTTAATTGAATAATCGTTCGGTTCCGGTTGTTCTTTCGTGTTGGGAAAGGAAGGTTTTGCTGTGTCGGTCAGTTCAAAAATTCTTGATGCGGATTTATTGCTCTGTTCCAAAAATTGAACCGCAACAGGTAAAGGCAACAAAGCTTCGAAGGAAGCCATTGTACCGAGAACAAGAACGGATAAATAAACTCCATCTAAAAGTCCGTTGGTAACATTCGGAATAGCGGAATACAAAATTGTGATTACGGCAAAGCTCATAAGCAAACCGATTAATGCTTCCGTAGCACCGGAAATTTTTGCGTTCTTTTTTTGAAGGGAATAAAATTCTTTTTGCGTTTTATCGAATTCATTATTGAAACTTTCAACTTGACCGAAAACCAAAAGTTCCGGTAAACCTTGAATTTGATCGACTATTAATTCGTTCATCCTTGATTGAAGTAATACCAACTTTGTCCCGATGTTTTTACTCGCAAAATAAGAAAACAATGGAACGCCAACACCGGCTAACAAAAAGAAAATTATAATAATTGTTGCATACAGCAAGTTAAAACTTTCAAACAAAACGAGCATAAGTATTAAAACCAACAAAGCAACAAACGGCGGTGCTATTACTCTGACATAAATATGTTCCAGATTTTCAACGTCATCGACTATTCGAGTTAATAAATCGGCGCTTCTGTATTTACCAAGTTTCGAAGGGAATAACGGATAAATCGAATCGTAAAACCAAACCCTGAACCTTGCAAGCAGTTTGAAAGTAATTTCGTGGGAAATATATCGTTCGGCATAGCGGAAAACTCCACGGGCAATCCCGAAAAACCGGACGCCAACAATTCCGACTTGCAATTCGGCAATAGAAGGATGCAACGCGGCTTTAGCAATGATGTATGCCGAAGTCATCATCAAACCGATACTGCTGCCGATTGTTAAAAATCCGGTTACCGATGCCAAAAGCATCCAAAATTTATATTTGCCCGCAATTTTTATAACTCTGAGAAATTGTTTACTCATCTTCGCCGGAATATGATTTAATTAGTTTTGTAAAATATCCGTTCAATTCTATAAGTTCGTTGTAATTTCCCGATTCCACTATTTCGCCGTTTGAATAAACCAAAATTGAATCTGCTTTTTTTATCGTGTTAAGTCTGTGCGCAATCATCAAAACTGTTTTGTTTTTTGTCAACATTTCGATGTTCCGGAGCAGACGGAGTTCGGTTTGCGGATCAAGATTTGCCGTAGGTTCATCCAAAATTATTAACGGCGAGTTTTTCAAAAAGGCTCTTGCCAAAGCTATTCTTTGTGCTTGACCGCCGCTCAACCTTGCCCCCCTTTCTCCAACTATTGTTTCATATCCGTAGGCTAAAGAATTTATAAAATTATGAATATCGGCTTTTCTTGCCGCATCGATTATTTCTTCTTCCGTTGCGCCGGGTTTAGCTAATTGCAAATTGTATTTTATGCTTTCGTGAAACAAATAAGGATTTTGCGGAATCCAAGTAACAAATTTAAGCCAATCGTTACGGCTTAGTGTTTTCAAGTCCATACCATTAACAATAATTTTGCCGGTTGAATTTTCAATGAATTTAAGAAGCAGATTTGCGGTTGTGGTTTTACCGCTTCCGCTTTTTCCCACAAGAGCCGTAACCGTTCCGGGATTTAACGTAAACGATAAATTCTTTACCGCTTCTTTGGTATTATTATAAGAAAAAGAAACATTTTGGAATTCAACCTTAATGTTTTTTGCCAAACCGGGGTTAAATGTATTTTTCCCCGATGATATTTTAACCGGTTCTTTAAGAATTTTAAAAATACTTTCAGCCGCAGAAACCCCTTCCATACCGGCATGATATCGAGCTCCCAATTGTCTGAGAGGCAAATAAAATTCCGGCGCAAGAATTAATATGAACAAAGCCTGGCGGAATTCCAAATTGCCGTGAAGTAAACGGAGACCGATTTCAACCGCAACAATTGCAATGCTGATAGTCGACAAAATTTCCAAAACAAGCGCGGAAAGAAATGCAATCCTTAAAACTTTCATTGTTGATATTCTAAACGAATCGCTAACCAATTCAATCTTTTTACGAATATCCCTTTGTCTGCCGAATAACTTTATGGTAGCTAAACCTTGAATTACGTCAAGGAAATATCCGCTCATCAAATTAAGGATTTTCCACTGTTTTCTGTTCATTGATTCCGCAATTTTACCTATCAGAATCATAAACACGGGGATTAACGGGGCGGTAACCAAGAAAACAACGCCGGTTAATAAATCCACCGGAAATACTATTATCAATATGAGTAGGGGAATGAGAGCTGAAAGAAAAAGCTGCGGAAGGAATTGGCTGAAATATGCTTCCAATTTTTCTATGCCGTTGAATACGGTATTTGTAATTTCACCGCTTTTTTCGCCTTTGGTGTATGAAGGTCCCAATTTAAAAATATGACGGGTTAGTTTTTGCCTTAAATTGCTTTTGATATTTACGGCAAGTTTATTTGCTGAATTTTGACCCAACCATATAAACAAAGATTTTAATACGCTTACAAGAATCAAAATAAAAATTAAATTGGAGACATCGTTTAATGATTTTGATCGAAGAAAAACAGAATCGATAATCATACTTAAATAGAAAGCCTGCGCGATGGTAAGGAATGCTGCAAATAAATCCGATAGAATTGAAATGCTTGCGGTCAAACGGTAGTTATGCGCAAGTTTGATTAATCTTTTATCTACATGCATCCGGGAATTCTTTCATAATGTGATTTTATTTATAAATATAAAAAATGTCCCATAATTAAATGGGACATTTTAAATTTGAAGAAACGCCCGTTTATTATCGTTCTGGAATTAATATTCCAAGTCTTCTTTTTTGTCCGATATTCTTTTTCTGAAAACCCAATAACTCCACGCTTGATAAAGTAAAACCAACGGTACAAAAATCAATGCTACAAAGCTCATAATTTTTAAAGTGTACGGCGAAGAAGACGCATTGTAAATTGTAAGACTCCAATCGGGGTTCAAACTGGAAACCATAACACGCGGATATAAACCCATAAACACGGTAATTGTGGAAAATGCAATTGTTATACCGGTCATTACAAAAGCCCAGCCTTCTTTTTGGGCTTTCAGCAACCATTGAACAGAGAGAATGGCTAAAGCCGCAATAACGGGAACTACACCCGGATTAACGCCCAACTTAGAGAACATATCAGTTTCGAAATAACCGTAAATCACAAATGCAAAAATCAAAATAGTAGCAACGGGCCAAGTTTTTCGTGCATATTCCCTTGCTCTGTTTAGTTCTTCGCCGGTTAGTTTCAATGCTAAAAATATTGCGCCGTGCAGAACAAAAACGGAAAGGGAAGCCAAGCCGCCGAGTAATCCGTAGGGATTAAGCAATGTGAAAAAATTCCCTGTGTAATTCATATTTTGATCTATCGGCACACCGCGAATCAAATTGGCTATGGCAACACCCCAAAGTAAAGCGGGCACAAAGCTGCCAATAAATATCATCCAATCCCAAGTATTTCGCCATTTTTCGGTGGAATGTTTGCTTCTGTATTCGAAAGCAACACCGCGCACAATCAAGGCAAGCAACATGATGACAAGTGCAATATAAAATCCGCTAAACATCGTTGCGTACCAATGTGGGAAAGCTGCAAAGGTTGCACCGCCTGCGGTTAGCAGCCATACTTCATTTCCGTCCCAATGCGGACCAATAGCATTAATAACTTTCCGCCTTGATGTATCGTCTTTACCGATGAAAGGTAAGAGTATTCCAACGCCGTAATCGAATCCTTCGAGAAAGAAAAATCCGATAAACAAAACCGCAATTAATATAAACCAAATTGTGTTGAGATCCATTTTCTCCTCCTATGCTTGGCTAATTATTGATTCAACGTTCACGTCGTTTTCCGGTTCATCGTCCATACCGGCTTTAACATATTTTTTCCATAAAAAGACCGTTGCAACCATCAAAGCTGCATAAAGTAGAGCATAGGCAATTAAAGAGAATAAAACGTTTCCGGCCGGAACCGTATTAGATACGGCATCTTCGGTTTTCATTAACCCGAAAACAATCCATGGTTGTCTCGCGACTTCGGTAAATATCCAACCGGTGGAATTAGCAATATACGGTAGAAATAGAGACCAAAAGTAAAGTTTCAAAATTTTCGGACTGAAATTGTAGTCGTCGTTTTTAACTTTATAAATTGCATATAAAACCAGTAGAAACATTAAACTACCGGCGCCAACCATTCCTCTGAATGTCCAATAAGAAATTGCAACGGGCGGTACATAATCTCCGGGACCGTATTTTTGTTCGTATTCCCTTTGAAGGTCGTTAATTCCTTTAACTTCCCCTTCAAACTTATTGTAGGAAAGGAAGCTTAATAATCCGGGAATTTTTATTGCGAAAACATCTTTTCTGTTTTTTTCGTCGCCTACGGTAAAAAGAGAGAACGAAGCGGGATTTTCTGAATCCCAGAGCGCCTCTGCCGCAGCCATTTTCATAGGTTGGATTTTTGTCATATATTGTGCTTGTGCATGACCTTCCAGCACTACTAAAACTACACCGATGATTCCGTAAATGGTAGCAATTTTGAATGACTTTTGATACAATTCAATATTTTTGCTTTTTCTTAACATGTGCCATGCGCTGATTCCCAACACAAAGAAAGCGGCAGTAGAAATTCCGGCAAAAAATACGTGCGGGAATTGAACCAAAACATGACCATTTGTAACAATGGCAAAGAAATCCGCCATTTCCGCTCTTCCGTTACGTAAAACATAACCTGCGGGTTGTTGCATAAACGAATTGGCTACAAGAATCCAAAATGCAGAAAGATTTGAACCAAGGGCAACAAGCCAGATTGAAGCCAAATGTATTTTTTTTGGTAACTTTTCCCAACCGAAAATCCACAAACCGAGAAAAGTCGATTCCATAAAAAATGCGAGCAAAGCTTCAATTGCGAGCGGTGCGCCAAAAATATCGCCCATAAATCGGGAGTATTCCGACCAATTCATCCCAAATTGAAATTCCTGGACAATACCGGTCGCTACACCGATTGCAAAATTGATTAAAAACAGTTTACCCCAGAACTTGGTCATTTTTTTGTACTTTTCGTCCCCGGTTTTATAATAAAATGTCTGAAGTATTGCTACGAAAATGGAGAGTCCGAGTGTTAATGGCACAAAGAAGAAGTGGTAAACCGTAACTATGGCAAATTGCCATCTTGCAATTGTTACAGCATCCATATTAACCTCTCTTTTTTTTAGGTTGATTGATTTTTGTTTTCAAATCATTATCTCTGAAAATAAATTTAGATATTTTGGTTTTTCTTAATTTGTTAATCAGTTTGGTTTCTTCCGCCATAAAGAAGGAATGAATTTTACAAGGAGCCGGTAGGGGACAAAAATCATCTTCGGTTATACATTCACTTATTGTCTTGCTTAGTCCTACCGAGCTGAGAATATCGAACAAAGACAAGTCTGAGGGTTTAACTTTTAAATAAACCCCGCCGTTAATTCCTTGTTCGGTTCCTAAAATGCCGGCTTGTTTAAGTTTGTAAACCAGCTTTGTGGTGAAGGGTTTGGTAATATATAGTTTAGTAGATAAAAGATTAATGGGGATTAATTCTTTTTGATAATATCCGCCTAAATAAGCGCATATTCTTATGGCAAAATCAAACTCTCTCTTAAATAAGAATAACACACCAGTCCCTCATTTTTAATACTATACAAAAATAGTATAGATTATAAAAAATATCAACTGCGTTTTAATTATTCATAAAGAGTAAAACACTAATTAAAATATAGCCGGGTGGTTAGTTTAGAATCAATTGATAAATCACCCTTTGAGAAAGACTGCCTATTTTTAGGCGGAAATTAAACCGGGGAACATAGAGAATGTTTCCCTGGTTAATATAAATTATGCACGTTTACTTTTATCTACAGCTTTCAGAATTTTAAGATTAAGAATTATAAATCTAAAAAACTGAATGATTTTGTTATTCATTATTTTGCTGTCTTTGGGTGTTATTTCCATTTTAATCCTCCGTTATTCAGGTATTAATTTCCAACCGAATCTGGCGCGGAACTTATGCATAAATGTTGTGTGAATCATTCTTTTCATCCATGCACCGGCAAGACCCATTTCCATATGAGTTACGAACAAATCCCTTCCGTCTTCGTTCGGGTATTTGCGGGTATTCGGAACAACCGGATACATCATTATTGTTGCGGCGGAACCGTCCCAAAGGGAAGCACCCATCGAAGCGATACAAGCGGCATACATTTCCGACATGCGTTCGTGGTGAGTCATTCTTCCGTGTTTAATAAGTTCTATAATATTTTTAGCCACAACCCTTCCGATAATTCCCGATACCATTCCTGTTCTAGGAGGCGCAGCTGTTATGACCGTGCCGTTTGGAGTTTTATGTGGTTGTGAAATAGGTCCGGGAGGTGCAAACGCAATTCCGGCAGCAAAAATATTTTTATAATTTCTATTTTGATAAACCGACGGCCATGCATCCGGATTATCGGCTAATACATCGTACGAAAGACCGTAAATACCATCGACTAAAACAAAACCTGCCGGATTGATGATTTTTTCCGAAACATCTTCGCCGTTTTTCCCGATATATTTAAATTTGATTCCTAAAAATTGTGGAACCAATACCGAAAAATCGAAACTCGTTTCGCCGAAATTACCGTCGTAATCTTCCCAGAATATTGTGTTGTTTTCTATTTTTAAAGCAGCTTTCTGAACTTCCCATTTGATATCGTAATGTTTGAATATTGCTTCGATAAATTCACTGCTAGGCATTAACTTTCCTTTATATTTTGCCTTTAAACCTTTAACACCAAAATCTCCTAAAGCTCTTTCGTTGCTGAAATACATAATATCGGCTTTGTCACGTAATCCTCTTCTTAAGAGGTCTTTGTGAATGTTTGTTACATATTCCAAAACGGCTCCTTGGCATGTAGCACCACCGTGACCCGTTCCGATTACAATTTTTATCTTTTCTCCCTTTTTCATTCGTTCTACATTTTCGAGATAAACATCCCTACTTTGTATTGCATGGTCTAATGTACAGATAGAATATGTTTGACCGAGATGGGGTCCTAATCCCGGTGTACCTTCAAAATTTAATTTGGGTCCTGTTGCTATCAATAAATAATCGTATTGCAATTGAATGGGTTTCCCATCGGAATGAGGTTCCACAACGATGAAGTTATCGTCCGGATGAACTTCGGTTGCGTTACCATGAACGAATTTAATGTTAAATTTATCGTACACTGGTTTTAGAGGAAAATGGGTTTTTTCGGGAGCCATGTGACCGATGCCGACCCATACCCATGAGGGAACAAAACCGAAATAGTCATATTTGTTTACAACCGTTATCTCATGATCCCTACCTATAGCATCACCGAGATAAAGTGCAGCGGTATGACCGGCAAAGCCCGCCCCTATTATGACAACTTTTGCCATTTTATGTCTCCTAATTTGATATTATAAGTGATAGTTGTTTGTTGTGAAAGATTTATAAACTTAAAGTTCGGTTCCACTTTTTTAGACTCTGAGTTTTTTAATATGCCGATAGGATAATTTTGATTATAAATTATTTATAATTACAGAAATAGTCAAGAAAAATTTTGCAGTATAAAATAATATTTTATATTTGGCAATTAATAAAGTTATTCTCCGTAAAGAAGTGAATTTTTATTAAAAGCGAACCACGCGAAAGCAAAATAATCACCGGAATTTATCTTAGTGAGTTGTGTGCCTAAGTATTTTCCGGAGGTTGCTCTACCCAAAATATTCCAAGTACTTCCCGTTTCCTCATTAAAGAATTTGCCACCGCGGTAATAAAAATGTAAAATATTCCCATTTACTTCGGAGCTAAAAACTGAAGTTGAGCCGGCATCTTTGGATTGAGTGATTATAATCTGATCAAGTATAGAATACGTACCGCTTTTGTGAAAAACAACTATATGATTTCCGTTAACAGTATCATTTATTACTTTCTCTTTTTTACTGATGGAATAAGGATAAGCTTTTGTAATATTATCTATTTGAATGCCGATTACTTTTTCTTTAAGTGGGATATTTTTATTTATTTTACCGTTAAACATGAAAGGTTTTTTCTCAGGATTATCGTAATCGAAATAAGGATTCATTCCGTATTTGCGTTTGTATCCCGTATCGGTTGACAATATTAAACCGTCCGGATAGTTTTTCCAAAAATCTTCAAACGAAATTACTTGAGAATATAAAACTTTCAATTCAGTTCCCGTAAAATCTCCAACTATTGCTTTCCTCGTAAATTGTTGCCAAAAGGATTCGGTTAAAAAATCATACATTACAAGATCGGAATTACGCAGCAATCCGCTTACTCCGAAAAACAACGTAGTGTTTTTTACTCTTCTATCAAATACAATTGCACTGTAACACAAGGGACAAAATGAAATTAAAATTGGAATTCCGTCGATTTCATCATTTACCAGTTCATGCCAAAGTAAAATTTGCAGCGGATATCCTTTTGCCGTTTTGCCGGTTTTAACTAAAATTAAAGGCTCTTTTTCGTCTAACCATTTTGCTGCTTCTTCATTGCTTTGGAATTTTGGTTTTGGATTGCTGGAATTCCATCTTTGGGGGGACCGCCGGCAATTAGTTCGTCAAATTTAATAATTGATTTGGAAAAGTTTGTTTTCCAGTCCGGATATACTTTTAATATGTGCGATATTTCCGATTGGGCAAACATTGTAGTAAATGTTATAACAGTAAAATAAAAAAAGAGCTTCATCGGTTTCGTTCCATTACTTTTTTAATTCCGTATCGGGATAAAAGGCAGCCCATGCGAACCAATAAGAAATGAAAGCCGTAACAGGTTTGAGCTTTGTTCCTTTATCCGGACCTTCAATTGCTTCTCCGAATATATTCCAAACATTTCCCAAATCATCCTTAAATACAGCGGGCAAATTTTTGTCGGTCAAATTAAAATTTAAAACTTTATTTCCCACGGTGCTTTCGTATGCTATTGCCAGATTCTTTTCTTTGTTACCGTAAATTACGACAGGTACATTCGACAAAGTAGTATTTGTTAAATTAATAGTATTGAAGAAATCGAATGTGAATGCAAAAGCATCTCCGTTTATTAATATTCCAAACACTCTTTCTTTTGCTGGTAATCTGTTATCTTTATGCGAAACCGGAAACAGCAAATTGTTGTTGTTTGTTTTATAGTCGCCATACGGATAAAAGCCGTAAGAACGCGAGTAACCTGTGTTTTTAGAAACTACTTTTGATTCTGGATACATTTCTTTCCATGTTTTCCAAGTGGTTTCTACAACGGTTTCCGTTTTTATATTCTTTCCGATTAAAGAGCCGTTTACCGATTTCATCAACATTTGAGACCAACGGCTTCCCGTGGCTCTATCGTATGGAATCAGATTAGAATTATATAATAATCCGCTAACGCCAAAGATTGTTTCCGAACCGTTCAATATTCTGTTCCAACCGATGGCGGAACCTGTCAGCGGACAGTAAGTAACGGCAACGGATAAATTACCTACGTTATCATTTATGATTTCATGCCAATCGAGAATAACATGCGGATAAGCTCTTATATTATTATCGTTTTTAACGCCGATTACTAAATCGTCGTCCTTTAAATATGTTATGTTTTGAACCGGTTCAATGACCGGATTGGTAAGTGCGGGAATCCTGTCTTGACCCGGACCACCGTCAAAAACTTCGTTTTGTGGTATGAGCCATTCACCATCGACTGATGATTGGGGATTTTCCGAAGGTTGCGAGCATTCGGAAAAAGTCAAAATTATAATAATCAAAATTAATGTATATTTTATTTTATTCATTTTACGCCTCTCTTATATCCCAAGTGAGCTACCGGTATTAATTCTGTAAATAATCGATGCAGAACCAACGAACGTTGTTGTTAGTTGTACGCCATTTAAATAAGTATATAAAGGAATTTGACCGCTTATTCTGAACGTTAGATTTTTATAAACCGCCACATTACCACCGGCTACAAGATTAAGCCACCATCCACCTGTATTGGGAATTTTTTCGTTGGAAAATTCATCGTGGGCGGTATTTCTTAATCTCAAAAACAATGTTGGTGTGAAAACGGAATTTGTAAAGTAAACAAATCCGAATGTTGATATGAACTCGTTGCCAAATTTGTAGGAACCGAATTGTTTCCCAAATCTTTTACTTGAACCGTTAAGCTTATAAGAAAGATTCAAAATGAAATTAAGTGGCGATGAAAAAATTTTTGCTCTCGAATAGTATGCCCAAAAAATTTCATCCCAAGAACCGGTGCCGGGTTGCAGATCGGCAGGAACCAAAATATTATCTTCTTTTACATCGAACTTACCGGCCGGAATTTTAATTCCCAGCCCCAAAGTTAAATCGTTTTTGGAAAGTATATTCTGTTGGATTAAATTATATTTACCGAGAATTACAATGTCACTTATTCCCAAAACGTCTAAGTTATTTTGTAATCCTTCTATGGGTTTTATCGTTCTTGATTGTTTTACGTAAGTAAATAAAGCTGCTAAAGTAAAATATTTTGTAAAGCCGTAATTTAATTCCAGTATTATGGATTGGGTTAATCTTTCTCGCGTATTATCGTTTAGCTTTATATCGGTATCCAAAATATCTTGCAAAATATTATAGTTATAGCTTAAATTAATTTGCAAAATGTTTTTGTTGGCAACCGACATTTTTAAAGAACTGAGAATGGGAGTTCCGGAGGTACAGCAAGTTTGTGCAAAAGTATGACTAACTAAAATTGAAAAAAGAATTAATATGTTTTTAAGATTTCTCATCTGAACCTCAGTCTAATATAACTTATGTTTTCTGTTGATTCTGTCGGCTTGGTTACATAATTTACAATATAAAAGGGTAGATTTGAGTATACGTTTTTTCTTTTTACTGCATTATTCGAGGAAACATTTTTAAAGGGTAAAACATGGCAGAAAAATCCAAACTATGGTATCTTGAAAATTTTAATCTGTTTCAGGGTCTAAACAAAAGTAGTATGGAAAAACTTAACAGAATTACTTCGATGAAAGAATTCCCAAAATCACAGCCGATTTATTTTGCAAAGGAGCCTTCGGATTCGATATTCTTTTTAAAGAAGGGAAGAGTAAAACTTACCAGAACCTCTCCCGATGGTAAAGAAATGATTTTGGCATTGGTAAATCCGGGTGAAGTTTTCGGGGAGTTGGGAGTTTTAGACGACGGGGAAAGGACCGATTACGCTATAGCTTTGGATGAATGTTTAATATGTGCAATAAGCAAAGATGATTTCAAAAGATTTGTAGAAGAGAATCCCGAATTAAACAGAAGGATAACAAAATTAATCGGATTCAAATTAAGAAAATTCAGCGAAAGAATTGAAGAGCTTGTCTTTAAAGATGCTCAACAAAGGGTTGTATCGTTTTTGCTTTCGCTCTCAAAAAATTATGGAAAGACCATCGGAGAAGAAATTATTGTTAAACCGTTTTTAACTCATCAAGACATTGCACAATTAACTGCTTGCTCGAGGCAAACAGTGAATTCCATATTAACCGATTTAAGAGAGCAAGGTTATATCAAATTCGACAGGAGGAAATTGATAATTCACGATGCCGGGAAATTAGAAAGTATTTTGAAATAATAATGAATCTGTCATCGTGACGACAAATGACAAACGATTTTATATATATTTTGATTCCTAAATGGAAATCACTTTATATATATCCTCTCAGTGTCAGGTTTGCAAAAGGGTACAAAATCAATTGGAACACTTAGTGGAAGAAAACCCCGAACTTTATTTAATGGTAAAAAACATAGACGAGATAAACGAAACTAAAGCTATTATTGTTCCCGCTGTATTTCTTGATAATACATTGTATTCGTACGGAGACATAAATATCGAGAAGTTAAAAAGAGAACTACCTTAAGATTCCAATTACCTTTTCTTTCAATTTATTTACAACTTAAATTAAATAAAAAGCCCGACCTCAGTATGTCCGGTCGGGCAATTAAATAAGGTATTTAATCAAATTATTTTAATAGAATCATTTTCTTCGTCATTCTGTAATCACCGGCATCAATTCTATAATAATAGATTCCGCTTGAGATATTTTGGGCATTCCACGATACGGAATAATTTCCGGCAGCTTTTTCTTCGTTTGCTAAAGTTGTAACAAGCTCGCCGATACTATTGTAAATGCTCAATTTTACGTTTGTTTTAATCGGAATCGAATATTTAATCGTGGTAGATGGATTAAACGGATTCGGATAATTTTGTTCGAGAGCAAATTCTGTTGGTATTTTAGCATTGCTTTCAATACCCACGAATTGGTCTTGAATCTGGAGATTATCGATCGTCCAACCCCAACCGGTAACAAATTGATCCGCAAATAACCTGAAACGAACAACAATAGTATCGCCAGGATTAAAATGATCTAAAAGATTAAGAGTGTGGGTTCTAAACATGGACGAATTACCGGAACCGCCGCTGTTGTAGGCATTTAACCACCTGTTATCTAATCTGGCATCGTAACCGTCTTCCAACGGTGTCCAGGTTCCACCTGTAGAAGCTTCTACGACAACATAATCCCAAAATTCCGTATCGCCGTATCTTGTGCCGCCTTCGCCAGGTTCCACAATTGCTACATCATCATATTTGAGAGTAGCATTTGTAGAAGCAACTACTATTGGAACTCTTAACAGCAACAAATATTCAGTGGAGTTCTCGTATGGATGCGGCGTATGTGCCGCTTCTGACTCGAAACCGGATACTGTTCCGAATGTAAAACCGGAGGATAAAAACTCATCGGTGTTTGCCGAAAAATCCGTGACGTAGCCTCGTCGGGATTCTAACAAAGAAGCTACAAAAAGTGAAGATGAAGAAGATTTATATTTTCTACCGTTTTTAAAGGATGCAAGATAAACGGTAATTTCCCCGTTCATATTTAAAGGTACATGAATGACGGTATCTTTTACGTTGTTCGCAATTACTTTGGAAACCGGTGAATTATTAATCATAACCAAAGTAGAATCGTAAATGGAACGCAGAGAGGCGTGAATTGAGATACCGCCTGCGGATTGAACTACTTGACCGTTAATTCTCGGTGAAAGCGTAACTTCGGGTGGAGTATAACCTGCTAATTCCGGAAGCGTAACACTCCAAATTCCTCTACCGTGTGTAGCAACAACAACTTGGTCATCTACAATTTTCATTTCCCAAACAGCAACGTTGGGAAGTCCGTTATCCGCTAAATGCCATGTAGCACCGTTATCAATCGATTCAACTATTCCGATATCGGTACCTGCCCAGATTATATCGGTATTATAAGGCATAACTAAAACGCAATAGACTGCTACATCGGGGAATCCGTTTGTACTGGGGACACCGGAGCTAAAACCGGTAATATCTGTCCATGTGTTTCCATAATCTGTTGTACGTATTATTTTCGGATATCCTGCAAATGAAAATAAAGCAAATGCCGTGGCAGGATCTGTCGGGTGAGTGTCCAATCCGGAAATTCCACCGATGTTATCAAAATTATTCACGGGTGTAAAAGAAAGCCCACCGTCTTTCGAAACATGTAATTTCCTTGAGCTTGTCATAGCTACACCTGCCCAAACCACTTGCGGATCGGCAATAGAAATAGCAACTTGCGCTTGAGAGAAATAATTCCCGTTATCGAAAAATTGAGTAATTGGTGTTAAAGTCCATGTGGCAGCAAAGTTATCGGATCTATATACACCTTCTCTGGTTATAGTAAAAAGTAAATCGGGATCGCTCTTAGAGCTTGCGATTTTTGAAATAAAAGGAGATATAGAGGAATTACCCCAACCGTTAAAGCCCACGTTCGCCGCTTCGTAAGAGTTCCAATTGTTAACTGTTCTCCAAAATCTATTATATTGAGAACCACCTATCATTTTGTTGCCGTTTTTATAATGCCATGCAACCTCAAAACCATCACCCCCGATTCTATGTCTGTAAGCGGAAGATGCCGTGGCGCTAGTTCCGGTTGGTGATTGCCAAGTTCCGTTATCTTGAGTTCCACCCCAATATTCATCTGCGCCGGGTTTTTTGTCCACTCCGTAAAATTGACTTGTGTTATAACCGTTTTGGTCGGTTTCCACCCATGTTTCGCCTCCATCACTTGAATAGGCTATACCACCGTCATTTCCATTCAATAGAGCAAATGTGTTTGTTGTTTGATCGATTGGTATTACCAAAATATTATGATGATCTACGTGGATATCATCCGATTCACCGTATTGATTGTAACCATCGGTAATAGCTACGGAATTTCTTTTGTAGACGGGAACGTAATCTGAATTAATTCGCAAATTGGATTCCGGGAGGTTATTCGGATTCCAATTAACGCCCGCTGCATTTTTAGGAGTAATTACATAAAGATTTTTATACTTCAAGCCGGGACTATCAGTAATATTAAAATTAGGATTTGTAGAGTTATAAGGAACCGCATGTACGAAAATTTCGTCTCCGTCTGAGGAAGAAAGATTGAATTCTGAATCATTTTGGATATCCCGGAAGGAAACCATTAATTGACTATTATTATTAATATCCCATACCTCGAAGGGAACATTAACATAATCTTGGTAAGTGTTCGTATTGTTTATAAAACGGTGAGCTTTTTGTGATTTTCCAGGACCGAAACGAATTTCAACGGAAACAAAATCCGCATTAGTAGCTGTTTTCTCATCCCAATAATCTTCTCCTGTTCCTAAGCCGCCATTAAGAAAAGGTAGATCCGATTGTTTGTAATCCATGAATGCTTCGGTTCCGTTTTCTTTAACGGAAGAAATTCCCTTAGCGGAATCGAAAATAATCTCGGCTCTCCATAAATCTATTCCCCCGTAAAAAACAATATTTTCGTTATACGGATGAACGGCAATTGTGTTATCGTACCAACCTTGACCACCCAACCAATCGTAATTATTAGTGGATGCATCGATTACCTCAACCCAATTTGCACCTGCATCAAGACTCATAAACATTTTAGAAGAACTTCCTTCGGCAGAAACATATAAACGGTTTGTATCGGAGGGAGCAATATCAATTTCCATCCGGTTAACGCCTGAAATTCCTTCTGACGAAGAAAACCATGTATTACCTCCATCCGTTGATTTTAAAACGCCGACACTATTACGAGTAGCATACAAAGTATTAAAATTCAAAGGATTATCTACTAAATCTTGTATTCTACCGGAAGAATAAACATTTGTCCATGAACTACCACCGTTAGTAGATTTAAAAATACCGTTGTTAGTAGCGGCTATTACAACGTTTTCATCGTTAGGGTCTACAACTATTCTGTTTATAACCTTAAATGCCGTGTTTGTTGTTGTACTTGCTAATTGCGTCCAAGTTTCACCACGGTCGGTAGATTTAAAAATCCCGTTTCCTTCAACAGCGTCCAAATTATAAAAACCTTCGCCCGTACCGGCATACATAACATCGTGATTTGATTTAGCCATAACGATAGTAACAGTTGCCAAATTAGGCAAATCGGGTGTTTTATTTACCCAAGTTGCTCCGGCATCCGTTGTTTTCCAAATACCGCCGCCTACTGAACCGGCAAACCATGTTTGATGCGAAGGATCATCGGGATCAACAACCAGTCCCCGTGTTCTACCGCCGACGTTTCCCGGACCTCTTTCAATCCATGGTAATGCTTCGGTAATTTTGTTATTTGATTTAGCCAATTTTTTCACTTGCTCTTTGGCTTTTTTTAATTCTTTTATTTTATATCCCAAAGGATAATCCGGTTTGGTTTTACCTTCTCTTGTTTTAATTCTTCTGAAATACTCTGCAAATTTATCGGGCTGATCCGTTTTTACTTTTTCTTCAATTAGTTTTTCTTTCTCAGAGGATTCCGTAAACGGATTTGGTCTTTTTTGAACATCATTTAGCGAATTTTTGAAGACCGTATATTTTGTATTTTGGAATACATTATTGCTAAAATAAAGTGTGATTCCGAAAGCAAAGAAAAAAAGGAAAATTAAAATTTTGCGGTTAGACATTAAGCCTCCTTTGATAATAATTAAACTTATTTAAAATTCAAAAAACAGCGGGGGTTAGTTTTGTATACGGGAAGTTTTTTCACCGCTTTTAACATTAAACAAATATCCTATTGCATATTTGGAAGGATTTTTCATTTCTATTGCCGGATAAATTGCAACTTCAACAGTTTTAGAATTTTTCCAAAAAACGTTCCCGTTAAATATTGTATCTTTGAAAATTATTCTTTTCGCTTGGACATCATAGATAAAAAACTTTAACGTAGGATTTGGTTTGTTTTTTATCTGTTCTTTACTTGTAACTAATACATAATTTCCGTTTTCGTTAAAATGGGAATAGCCGTTCCCGTTAAAATTTTTGTACGCTAATTCTTGGAGTATTTCATTTAAACTTTTTTCTTTCAAATCATTATATGTATTTGTAGAGTCTTTAGAAGAACAAGATACAACAATTAAAAAAAAGAAGAAATATATAAAGTATATTTTCATAGAGGACGTCTTCATTTGAACAAGCTGAAAATAAAAGAATATTTAATAAATATCAATACAATAAAAACTACTTTATTGCACTAAAATGAAACATAGGAATTGAAATGACAAATTTTGATATAGATCACAAAGTATCTTAAAACAAAAATTTAATCTAATAAGAATAAAATCCTACCAAAAGCGTAAAAATCCTAATTTTTCCATCATATTGTGATCTGGCACACACTTTGTAATTCACCTGCTACCAAAAGGAATAAAAAAGAGGAGTAAAATGAAAAACACAAAATTTGCATTATTCACTATTAGTTTATTGTTTTTTTTCGGTGCAAACTTATTCGCCCAATCATCGGCTTCGGCAACTGCAGAAGTGAAAGCACAACTTAAAAAAGGATTGTCCATACAAAATTTGGATGGTGACTTGGATTTTGGTGAAATAATTTTGACCGGAAGTGCCACTACTCAAACAATAGCACCCAATAGCGGTGTAAGATTTTTAGTTACCGGTCACCCGGGCAAAAACGTTACGGTTTCTTTTAGCAACATAAATTTAACCAATGATGCATGGGTTGCTGCGAACGGTGGAAACAACGATGTTTTACCATTCACGGCAGATGTGGATGAAACCGGTTCGAGTTCAACGTACACGAATGCAAATAACGTTAACAGTGGTGACCAAGTTGCACTTGTGAATAATTCGGGTGTCGGTAATTTATATCTTTGGCTTGGCGGTTCAATCGCAATAAGCGCGGATCAAGAACAAGGTGACTATACGGGAACTTTTACGATGACCGTAGCGTATTAATAAAAAAAACTAAACTTATTTGATGTTATTACGATAATCAAAGTGTAACAAATTTTCTTTATCTCATGGGTCCTCGGTGGCGTTGGTAATTTCCGAAAGGAGTTGCTAACGCCGCTTTTTTTATATCCAATAATAATTTTCCCGAATCATATCTTCTTGGTAATTAATCCGTTCCTTTTTATTTTAATAATATGAAAAGAGCAATTAATTTATTTTTCTTCATTTTTTTGTTTTCGTGTAATCATTCGTTTGCCCAAATTACAAGTACAAGCGCAAGAGGATTTGCAAACCTTATTGTTCCGCTTTCCATCACTCCGTTAAGCGGCGATCTGGATTTCGGAGAAATAATTTTAACGGGTACCCCTTCTACAGAAACTATTTCACCGCATGAAGGTAAATTGTTTGAGATAGTTGGACATCCGAACCGATTTGTTACAATTACATTTGATGATGTTCAATTGGACAATTCCCAATGGATATTGATTTATGGCGGTAACATGGGTACAATTATATTTGTACCGGATGTTGAATTGGAGAACGGCAAGAAAATTCAATCCGGCGATTCGGCCAGATTAATGAGAGAGGGACTGTTGGGTAAACTTCGTTTGTGGGTCGGCGGCACAATTGACATTGCAGCAAATCAACCGCCGGGAGATTACAGAGGTTTGTTTGTTATTTCGGTTTCATACTAAATTTGTAATATCTTGTTAAAATTTGTAAAGCAATAACGATAATAGGGAAGTATTTCCGGAATTTTTGATTCTATGAAAAAGTATTTTATTTACATACTGCTATACTTTACAGCACTACCGCTTTTTGCTCAAAAAGAAGCGCAAACATCCGCGTTGATTAAAGTAAAACTTCTAAAAGGCTTGAATATTACAAAAATCAAAGGAAATCTGGATTTCGGTGAAGTCATTTTAAACGGAGACGGACAAAAAATTATTAAACAACCGGATGAAGGAATTGAATTTGTAGTAAGCGGTCATCCAAATAAGGAAGCAATTATAACCTACAAACCGACACTTCTCACACAATCAAGCAATCATGGTTCAAATCCGCTAATTTTTTTACCCGCCGTATTACAAACCGGGGTTAACATCAACTTTGTTTCTCCTTCGGTAGTTAAGAGTGGTTCAACAATTCTGCTAAATAATCAAAACGGAATTGGAAAAACATTCATTTGGGTAGGTGGAGATATCGATATTAAACCTCAAAGCACCGAAGGAAATTACGAAGGGATATTCACGCTTACTGTGGCATACTAATTGTAATTATTTGATTATATTATAGTTTCATACTTTTTATAGTTAATAAATTGCAAAATCATATTATTCTCATTCGTATAAAAATGAAAAAATTTTGTTTTATTTCAATGTTCTTGTTGTTCATATTTCCGGTAAGCGCCGAACTTTCCGCACAATCGCTCTATGCATTTACGTTGAACAATTTAAATTTTGGAGACGTCTTTATCGGATATTCTTCTGAAGTTAGACATACTGACGAAAACGCCGCAAAGTTCGTTTTTTTGCACACACAATTTTTTAGAAGAAAAGATTTTTTAATTACACTCACGCTGCCAAATTATTTGAGAAGGGGAAATGATAAGATTCGTATTAAATTTAAGCGCAGACATGCGGCATGGTCGTTCAGAGACAGGGAATATGGCAGAAGAAGATTTAATCCTCATTCACCTTTGTATATAAATAACGTAGGATTTTTTCGCCCGGTTTATATTTGGTTGGGTGGAAAAATTATAACAACAACCGGAAATATTCCGGGCTTACATAGCGGAACTATTATATTAACAGTGGAGATGTTATAAACAGATGAAAAAAATATTTTTCTTATTCTTTTTGAACGTCAATTTCATTTTTGCTCAAGTAATTATTTCACCCTACATTGTTTACACCGATTCAAAAAATAAATTCGGCAGTTTCCTTGTCCAAAATGAATCGAATGAACCCTACGAAATTACGATATCGTTTGTGTTTGGTTATCCCGTTTCCGATTCGTTAGGGAACATGTCGATGAAATATTTTGAAAAAACAACGCCGGATCAACCTTCGATTACTGAATGGATAAAAGTATTTCCCAGAAAATTTATCTTAAATCCGAAAGAAAGACAAACAGTGAGGATGACGGTAAGACCCAAGAAAAAATTACCGCCGGGCACATATTGGGCGAGGATAGTTACTTCTTCAACGCAAAAATCGGCACCCGTTGATACGCTTAAAGAAGGAATCACGGCACAGTTAAAATTTGTTTTGAACCAAGTTACAACATTATTTTACCGGGTTGATTCAGCAGAAACCGGCGCCGTTATCGATTCAGTGTTTTTCGGGGAAGATTCAACGGATTATGTAATTTATGCTAAAGTGCATAGAACAGGAAATTCACCGTATTTAGGGGATTTGGAGGTAAGCGTTAAAGATTCCACGGGAAATGAAATATTCAAGAAAAAAGAGTATATGCCGCTTTATTTTTCTTTGGTAAAAAAAATTGTGATTCCTAAATCCGAATTAAAGCCCGGTGAATACACTGTTTTATTAAATCCCGTATCCACAGAGAAAGAAGATATTCCTCAAAGTAATTTGAAAGTGATTAAACACGATATAAAGAAAATCAATTTTACCGTGCATTGAAATTAATGGGTAACAAATGAGGAATAAATATCTCCTCAGTTTAATATTGTCGGTTCTTTTTATTTGCAATAATATTCCGGCAAATAACTCGGACAACCATCTTGATTATTTTGTCCCTACCCTTATTATTCGTCCGGCAAGAGTTTTCAATATCCATCAGCATAAGAATTTGATAAAATTAAAAACACCCGTTTTAATTTTCCCCGGTAAGATTAACAAAGTCGATACTATTTTCACAACAACTCCCGTATTCAAATGGAAAAAAGTTCCGGATGCCGAATCGCATTTATTACGGATTTACAAGAAAATATCGCCGAATCAATACAGTCTGATTTTTAATTCCGCTTTTTATTTAGTCATAGTCGATACTACATTCAGAATGATAAGTGGAATGCTAAAAGAAAACGAAACATATCTGTGGTATGTAAAAGCGTTAAACGAACATGCTGTAAGCAAATGGTCTGAACCTCGGGAATTTACTATAAAGTCTGGAAGCAATAAAATAAAGAGTAAAAATGTTCAAACATACGAGCCAATTCAAGTTGTTACTCAACCGGAACCGGAAGAGAAAGCAATCGAAGAAGTGTTTCTCACTTTCAAATACGGAAACGTTGTTAATATTCCCATAATTGCATATCTGAAAAATGATTCTCTTTTTCTTCCATTTAAAACTTTGTTTTCAGCATTGAAAATTTATTTCGAAAATAACCCGGACAATAAAACTTTAAGCGGGTTTTATATTAAACCCGTAAATAAATATAAACTCGATTTTAAGAAAAACATTTACTTTATTAGTGGAAATACCGCCGCACTGAAAAAAGACGATTATTATTTAGATGATTTTTCGGATGAATATTATTTATCGATAGACGCTTTCAGAAAAATCTTCGGAATGGAATTCAAGGCAAACTACCGTAAATTAATATTAAGGTTAAACTCAAGGACTTTGCTTCCGGTTTACGAACGCGAGTTAAGTCTGCTCAATTTTAATATTTATAAAAACAATACCGGTAATCTTAAATATGGCAGATTTTTCCCGAGCCGGAAAGATATATTTAATTTCGGATTTTTTGATTATAATATATCAAGTACTTTAACCAAAAATAACAGTAACAATTCAAGTTATTATTTCGGATTAAGTTCGGCTTTGTTGGGCGGGGAAGCCAATGTATCTTTCAACGGAACGGCAATCAAAGGAAAAGTTGTAAACGACAGAATTGATTGGAATTGGCGGTACGGAATGTTCAATGATTATTTAACTCAAATTGTTTTGGGCAATTATTTTACGCAAGGGCTTAGCTCTTATAATTTACGTGGTATCTCTTTAACCAACGAACCTCTCGAAGCCAGACGGCGGTTTACGAAAGTTAAAATCGAAAGTATGACGCATCCTTATTGGCAAGTGGAAATGTATAAAAATAATATTCCGCTTGATTTTACTACCGCTGATGAAAAGGGAAGATTTGCGTTCGAGTTGCCACTTAATTACGGGATGACTTACGTAAAGTTCAGATATTTGGGGACAAAAGGAGAAATTTACGAGAAGGAAAAACTCTACCATATCCCATACGATTTAATTCCTCCGAAGGAATTTAATTATCATATCAATTTAGGACAAACACCTTTTACAAATATTAAAATTGCACAAGCAGACGCGATATATGGAATTAATAAATGGCTCACAAATAAATTGGGAGTCGATTATATTAAGAGCGGAAATTATAACAAAGGGATTGTTTATGATGCTTTAACGGCAAAAATTACTACCGAATATCTTGTAAATCTGTTAACCGCTCCCGGCGCTTATTACAGATTGAACTTTTCCGGTATTTTCCCGTCTCTTAGTTCGTTTGATTTTTCTTATACTCATTATAGTGAAAATTCTTTCTTTAATCCCGTTAATATAAAAAACGAAGTAAACGCCAGCGTGTATTATCCTTTGAATTATTCGGAATTGCCCATCAATCTTTTCGGTTTTATGCAATATCTTAATTTTGAAAATAACGGGGAAAGGAAAAACTTTCGCTTTGGAATTAATTCGACGTTCTATAGATTTAGTCATACTTTAACTTATGAATATTTTAACTCCGCTAACAATATCGCGGAATTTACCCGCTCGGTAATATCAACCGGCTTTTTCTATTCGCTGCCCAACTTACCCGGAATCTTCAAAACACTGTTCGGTAGTGTTTTGTCATTCAAATTGTCGTATAACCTTAATTCGGGGAAAGCCGAAAATATGTTTTTGGCATTATCGACAAATATATTTAGTAACACCAGACTACAAATTATTCACAACCGTAATTTCCCGGCGAATATTTCCAATACCGCATTACAGTTAATTGTGGATTTTTCGTTTACCCGTTCAACAACTACATTAACAAATTCCCAATTAACACAAAATTTGAGCGGTTCGCTCGGTTACGATAACAATTATAGTACGTTTCATCCATATAACAGATTCCAACAAGGGAAATCGGCTGCTGTAATTAATTGTTTTGTAGATGTGAACGGGAATTCAAAATACGACCCGGGTGAAAAAAACATAAAGGGTTTAAAGATTAAGTTTAATAATTTAAGTGGAATAAATTATAGTGAAGATGGCAAAATTTTGGTGAGTGAATTAATCCCGTATTCTGTTTATCATGCTAAACTGATTGATACAAAAGTCCAAAATCCGTTGTTGATTCCTAAGTTCAAAAAATTTTCATTTGTTGCCGATCCGAACAAATACAAACGTATTGATATTCCGTTTTATTATGCGGGCGAAGTTGACGGGGAAGTTAAAAGGGAAGGGAAGAATGAAATACTTCCGGTTTCGGGAATTCCGGTGGTGATTGAAAATATAACAACTCATGAAAAAAAGAAATTTAATTCGTTTTCCGACGGCTCTTTTTATTATTTCGGGTTATTACCCGGGAAGTATAAAGTTTATATTGACGAGAAAATTCTGAAGAAAATTGCGAAAACCGTTGAACCGGAATATTATAAAATAGAGGTTAAATCCGTTGAAACCGGTGAGTATTTTGACAATTTGAATTTTTTATTAAAATAAAAAAGCGCTTCAAAAAGAAGCGCCTTTAGATTAACTAACTTTCTGTTTTATTGTTCCATTCTTTTAATTTTTGGGCTGCAATATCTTTCCCTCCTATTCCGAAAGCAATAGCCGCTGCCACTGCCACGGAACCAAGCAAAAAGCTGAAGGCAATTACGATAATTTCGTTCGCCAAGCCCATATAACGCAATCCCATTGCACCGGCAAAAACCAAAATGGCAATTCGTGTAACAGTAGCTAGAAAGGAAGCATTCGCAACGCCGCTCGCTTTTACCGCATCGGCAGCGATGTTAGCAAAGAACAAGCCTAACATAAATATGATTAAACCGAGTAAAATATGCCCGCCTAAAACCGTAAACTCGGCTACTAATTTGTTTAATGTTTCGAAACCGAGAGTATCGAATGCTTCGGCGAATGCAAATAACATCATTGCAACCAAAACAATATAGCCAACAAGTTTGGAAGGGGATTTGGTTCCTTCCTGCACTTCTTTGGTTAATCCGAGTTGAACGAAAATTTTATCGAAACCCAAACCGCTTAAAAGATTTTCAATAAACCCTGCAATGATTTTTGCTATAACGTAGGATAAAATCAGAATTACAGCCGCGGCAAATATTTTAGGAATGGCATCCAGCGTTTGGTTAAGCATATTGCTTGCTGGATGAGTAATGGCATCCAATTTCAATGTATTTAATGCGGCAATAGCTATTGGGATTAGCACGAGGATATAGATAATCAAACCGGTAAGACCGGAAAGGTTTTTATCGCCCAAAACAGAACTTAAGCCTACTTTTTCGCTTAGTCTATCCATACCGACGGCGGAAAGTAATCCCGTTACGATTTGTCTTATTATCTTGGCTACAAACCATCCGATTAGAATAATTATGGCGGCGGTTAGTACATTGGGTAAGAAGTCCAATATTTTATTTAACATACTTTGAACGGGTTCCAAAATACCGCCCAATTCAAGAGCGCCTAAAATTGCCGGCAAGAAAAGTAAAAATACCAACCAATAAGCGATATCGCCTAATGATTTGGATAACGGAATTTGTTTGGATTCTTCGGTTCCGGCAGTAGCACTTAGTTTTTCGTCAATTTTAGTAGCTTGAAGTGAAACTACAATTAATTTTCGAACTACTGTAGCAATAAGCCACGCAACTATAAATAAAATTCCGGCACCTAAAATTTGAGGTGCGTATGAAAAGATTCTGCTCAAAAGCTTGTTTAACGGCTCAGTGATTATTGTGAGGTTTAGCGCTTCAAAAAATGCAACAAGTACAAAAGCCATAATCAACCAAAACACGCTTTTGGAAATCCATTTCTCAATTTCAAACGGTTTTCCATTGCCGTCACCCGTTAATTTAGCAGCAAGTGTATTATCGATAGATGTTCTTTTAAGAAGCTCTCTTATTCCCATCGCCACCAAAGAAGCAACTATCCAACCGATAATAAGAATGGCAAGCGCACCGAGAATATTCGGTACGTACATTCCGACCATCGATGAAATTTCGTTGAAAAGATTATTCATTTCATCCTCCAATAAAGTTGATTAATTTTTGTGGAAATTATCAGTGGTTAATCAACCGGGAAAGCAACTTTTACGTTAACTCTGTATTGTGTAATTTTACCGTCTTCAACAGAAGCCATGTGTTTTAATACTTCGACTCCGCTAATTCCTCTTATACTTTCCGAAGCTTTGGAAACCGCTTGATGGACAGCGTCATCGAAACTTTTACTGGAAATTCCGATAACTTCAATAACTTTTACCGCACCTTCCGAAATTCTTTGACTCATTTTAACCTCCAAGTTTTATTGATTAATGATTTAGATTGATCTCGCAATTTTCTCCAATCGTCTTATTCGCTCTTCAACCGGCGGGTGGGTTGAAAATAATTTTTGCATACCGCCGAAAAACGGATTCACGATGAACAAATGTGAATCTGTATCTTTACCGCCGGACATTGGAAATCTTTTAACACCGTAATGTAATTTATTCAATGCATTTGCCAGAGCAAGAGGTTTCCCGCTAATTTCTGCGCCCTCTTTATCAGCCGCAAATTCGCGTACGCGGGAAATAGCCATTCTAATAATCATTGCCGCTACCGGCGCACCGATAATCAATAAAAGGGAAAAAAGGGGATTAGAACGTCTATCGCTTGAAAATCTCGTGAATTGCCCTAACATTGTAATTGCTCCGGCCAAAGTTGCCGCAATTGTTCCTGTTAGCATATCACGGTTTTTAACGTGTGCTAATTCATGACCGATAACTCCGGCTAATTCGTCATCGTCCAATAGTTCCAGAATTCCGGTTGTAGCCGCAACTGCTGCATGTTCGGGACTTCTACCCGTAGCAAAAGCATTCGGTGTTTTGTTTGGAACAATATACACTTTCGGCATGGGTAAGTTTGCGCGTTGTGCCAAATCCTCAACAATTCTATATAGTCGCGAATTGTCTTCAGGACCTATTTCTTGCGCTCGATAACGTTTTAGAACGAGTTTATCACTAAACCAGTATGAGTAAAAATTCATGCCGGCTGCAAAAACCAAAGCGATGAACGCCCCTGTTCTACCGCCCAAAATTCCGCCAATAAATACAAAGCCGACTGTTAAAACAGTCATTAATAAAAATGTTTTAAATGCGTTTGTCATTTTCACATGTTAATTTTAAGAACCAAATAAACCTTTCAGAAGTCCTCCTAACATATCGCCGCCTGAGGAACCTCCGAGCAGAAAACCTGCCACATCATCCAAAATGCTTCCGTCTCCGTCTTGATCGAGTAAAGTTGCAATTCCGTTCGACCCGACGCCGTCGTTATCGCGTTTTTTTGTTAGAAAACCTAAAATAACGGGAGCAAGCATTGGAATAATTTTAGATGCGGTGTTACCATCAACATTAAATTGTTTTGAAATTAAGTTTGATGCTTGAACTCCGGCATCGCCGAGAAGACCGCCCAAACGTGGATCGGGATTTTCGTCTTTTGCTTTGGAAGCAAACAAATCGCTTAAATTATCCAGAACACTTGGTGAGCCGTATTTGTTCAGAATATGGTCGACACGTTCAACTCCACCGTGTTCGTCTTTTTGTTTTTTTAGTCCTGCGAGAATCATCGGAGCAACAGCGGGAATAAGTTTAGCTGCAGTTCCTTGATCAATACCCACAACATTGGATAATTGAGCCGTAACATCTCCACCAATAGTTCCCATCAATTCTTCAATTAAATTTCCCATATAACTATTCCTTAAAATTAAAGGGAGCAACTAATATGCTCCCTTGATTAATAAATTATTTGTTAATCCTTACGAATTCTATTCTTCTGTTCAATCTTCTGCCTTCCGGCGTGCTGTTGTCGGCAATCGGGTTTGCTTCACCCATGCCAACTGCGGTGATTCTATCCGGACTGATTCCTTTTGAAATCAACCAATTTCTTACTGCATCGGCTCTTCTTTGAGAAAGTCGTTTATTTGCACGAGCGCTACCAACATTATCCGTGTAACCTCTGATTTCTACTTTCATATCCGGATAGGCAAGAAGAGTATTGTAAGCTTTCATTAATACTTTTTCCGATTCAGGTGTGATTTCTGCTTTACCTGTCTCAAAGGTAACGCCTTCGAGAACAATCGGTTTGCTTACATCTAATATCACGTCGTCTTTGGGATTTAAAGGATTTGTTCCTCTGTCAACTTCCGTTTTGTCATCGACGGTTCCTTTGTCCGTATCTTTATCGGTTGGGTTGGTTTTATATTTCATAACTTCATCATAATCACTTAATCCGTCCTTATCGGTATCTTTACTCTTAGCGTCTGTTTTGTATTTGTTTACTTCGTCTCCGTCTTTCAATCCGTCGCCGTCGGTGTCAGAATTGTTCATATCGGTTTTCAATTCAATTTCGGTTGCATCTTTCAAACCGTCTTTGTCTGAATCGTCACTAAGAGGATTCGATTTGTATTTGTTAACTTCGTCGGTATCTGTCAAACCGTCATTATCTGAATCGACGCTGTTGGGATTTGTTTTGTAGGTTTTAAATTCCGCACCGTCGTTTAATCCATCGCCGTCGCTATCAGCTTTAAGCGGATCAGTGTTGAAAGTGAGGAATTCTTCGCCATCGGTTAGTCCGTCACCATCGGTATCCGCAACTTCTGGGTTGGTTCCCAATTCTTTTTCTTGTTTTTTGGTCAAACCGTCATTATCCGCATCTGACGCACCGGAACCGGATACGAATGTTAATCCAAGTCCGCCGTTAAAATAACCGTCGTTAGTGGTGCTATTACTTGTCCAATTGTTATAGTAATTCAAGTCATCTGTAAAAGTAAAATTGTAACCACCGCTTAGATTGAACAATACATTATCCGAAACAGCAAATTCCAATCCGCCTCCTAAAGGGATAAAACCGTGCCATCCAGAACTTTTTGTGTCCGATGGCGATTTCGTAATCGGTTTTTCTTGAACATTCCAGCGTAAAATACCACCGCCTCCGTAAACTACAAATTCCCAAGTTTCTCCAGTGAAAAGATTTAAAACAATGCGAAGATCTGCGGGAACAAGATTAGTTCTCCATTTGTGTTCGTTGTTATCCACAGCATTTAAAGCACCATAACCTGCTCCAATTTCAACATCAAAAACGGAAATTAAAGGGAATCGGAAAAACCCTCTTAAAAAGGGAGATGTGTTGTAAGGGTGATTGGGAAATTCCGTGTCTTGTGCAAGGAGATGTCCTTGAATACCATATTTTAACGAATAATCGCTTACTTGCGCAAAATTACTTTTGTTTACAGCCAAAATCAGTAAAGTGATTACTATTAACTTAGCCGTCAGTTTCATATTTAACCTCATTTTTGTTCAATGCATTTTAATTTGAAATTTTTACAAATTCTATTCTTCTGTTTAATCTTCTTCCCTCAGGAGTATTATTGGTTGCAATGGGATTGCTTTCTCCATATCCTTTAGCAAAAACTCTACTTGGTTCAATACCTTTACGAATCAACCAATTTCTTACCGCATCGGCTCTTCTTTGAGATAATTTCAGATTGGAAGAAGCGCTACCGACGTTGTCGGTATAACCCCTAATTTCCACTTTCATATCGGGATAAGCTTTAAGAGTATTGAGAGCACGTTGCAGTATTTTTTCGGATTCGGGAGTTATTTCGGCTTTACCGGTTTCAAATGTAACACCTTCTAAAATCACGGGTTTAGTCATATCCAAAATAACATCGTCTTTCGGGTTAAGCGGATTAGTACCGCGTTCAATTTCCGTTTTATCATCGGTTGAACCGGTATCCGTATCTTTGGAAAGGGGATTGGTAAAGTATTTTAATACTTCATCACCGTCTGACAAGCCGTCTCCGTCGCTGTCTGCTTTAGTCGGATTAGTTTTATACTTTTTAATTTCAGCTCCGTCTTTTAAGTTATCCCCGTCAGTATCCGGGTTTGTCGGATCGGATTTATATTTTACTTCTTCATTGTCATTTAATCTGTCGAAATCGGTATCTATTTTAGTAGGATCCGATTTGTAGGTAATTGCTTCATCAAAATCAGAAAGTCCGTCACCGTCGGTATCGGTGGAATTAGGATCGCTAAAATATTTTTTTATTTCTTCGCTGTCAGTTAATCCGTCTTCGTCGCTATCGGGATTTAACGGATTTGTATTGTAAGTTAGGAATTCGGCGCCGTCTTTCAATCCGTCACCGTCTGAATCGGGGTTATTCGGATTTGTCCCGATTTCTTTTTCCTGATCTTTGGTCAATCCGTCTATATCTTTATCGGAGCTTCCGCTTTCGCCGGTAAATGTGATTCCTATTCCGCCGTTCCAATAACCGTCGTTCTGTCTGTTGCCTTTTGCATCTTTATTATTGTAGTAGTTCAGATTGTCGGTAAACGTGTAGTTATAGCCGGCTGTAAAATCCAAAGCAATTACGTCCGATAAGGCAACTTCGAAACCCAAACCTCCCGGTATGAAAAAGTCCCAACCGTTATCATTAATATACTTGAAAGGAGAAGGAGAAAGCGGTTTATCTTTAACTTCCCATTTCAAATAACCGATTCCAAAATAAAGATAAGGGTTCCAGCTATCTGATATTAAAGGACTAAAAAGAATGCGAGTATCGAATGGTATCAAATCGGTTTGCCAATAATCATCGAGATAATCAACGCCGGCTAATCTTCCGTAACCGGCTCCCAGTTCAAAATCGAGCAGGCGGGTTAGTTCTATGCGAACCAAACCACGCCCGAGAAATGATGTTTCTAATTTATCGTTATTAAATTCAACTGCCGGGATTAATCCGTTCCCTTGAACACCAAACTTAATTGCATAATCATTAAATTGCGCAAAGTTTGTTGTGTAGAAACCGCATACAAAAAGAAGCAGAGATACTGCTGTTTTAAATTTTATCATTTTGGGTCCTACGAATTATTTATTATTTGTTTTTTAATAAATCCCTAATTTCAGTAAGTAATACCTCTTCTTTTGACGGAGCCGGAGGTGCTGCCGGTTTTTCCTCTTCTTTTTTCTTCATGTTGTTAATTCCTTTAACCACAAGGAAGATAGCAAAAGCGATAATGAGGAATTCGACAATTGTATTTATGAATACACCGTATTTTACTATGACGGCTTTAGTGGTCTCGGTAGCTTCTTTTATCACCCAGCCCATGTCCGAAAAATCAACATCGCCTAAAAGAACCCCAATAGGCGGCATTATTACATCTTTTACCAATGAATTGATGATTTTGCCGAATGCGGCACCGATAACAATACCAACAGCCATGTCAACTACATTGCCGCGCATTGCGAATTCTTTAAATTCTTTCATCATTCCCATGTGTGCCTCCTAATAATTTATTAATTAAAATAATGTATAAGTTACCCCAATTTGTAAAGCTTCTTTTATTTGTGTTTTTAACGTCTGATCAGTATCATATAAAAGTTGGAAATTTAAATTCATGTTGAAAATTTCACTGATTTTGGCAGTTAAAGTGTTATCCCAACGAACGTCCCAAACCGCTAAATTTTCAAAAGCGCTAAACATGCCCAAATCAGTTGTGAATAGAATATTCTCTTGAATAGTTGCTTCTCCTTTGATTCCTGTTTCAATACCGGTTTCGAATTTAAATTTTTCGATGTCTTGTGTTTCGGGATCATCGGAATAGCTTGTAAATTGGCTTGTAATGGTTTCTTTGGTTGCCAAACCTAATTTGAAATGCCAATTCGGTATTGTTTGATAAATAAAACCGAATCCTTGTTGCAGATAACCGGGGTCCATAAACGCAGCGGTTTGAACAAAAGGTTGTTCATCATAGTTAAAACCATTAGCCAAAACCGTTCTAAAAATATTGCTAACATAAGGATCAACTACCCAACCAACCGAATATGAAAGGATATCTTCAAGAAAAATTTCATTATCGGCAGTTCTAAGTTCTTGATCACCGATTTTAGTTTTACCGAAACTTATTTTTAATGCATTCGTAAATTTCCAAGGATTTGCATAATAATTTGCGGCAAAATTACCGATAACATTAAAGGCAAGTGAATTATCGCCGCCTTGTGTCCAATTACTTAATGCAACTTGACTTATATTGAACGCGGCTACTCCTGAAGTTTCCCATCCTTTTTTAGGTTTTTCATCTTGTGCGAAAAGAGTTGTGTATAAAAAAGCTAGTAAAAGCAGTACAACTGTTTTTTTCATTGTTTGTCCCTCATTTTAATTGTAATTTAATTTTATTTAAATCGTAAAGTTATAGTTTTCACAGGAAAAAACTTGTCAAAAAAAAAAGATTAGTTTGTAATGGAAATTGTTACAACCTTATTTAATATCAGGTCCCTCGATGTTAATCAATCAAATTGTTTTTATAAGCATAAATTGCTAATTCCACATTCGATTTCAACGACATTTTGCTCAACACTCTTTTCCTATAGGTATTTACAGTGTTCGGACTAAGGTTCAGAAGGTTGGAAATCTCTTTTATCGATTTCCCACCGGCAATCAATTTTGCAACTTCCAGTTCTCTATCGGAGAGTAAATTATGTGGTAGTTCATCTTTAGGATTACTGATTTCGCTGGCTAATTTTTCGGCGATGCTCGATGTAATGTATTTTTTGTGTTGAGCAACGGTGCGTATTGCTTCTATTAATTCAGTATCAAAGCTGTCTTTTGATAAATATCCGTCGGCTCCGGCTTTAAATGCTCTGACAGCATAATTTTCTTCTGGATACATACTAAATACCAAAACGGGCAATTGCGGTTTTTGTTTTCTGATATCTTGTAAAACATCCAAGCCATTTCTGCCGGGTAGTCCGATATCTAATATTACAACATCAACATCGTTATCCAATATTAGCTGTAATGCTTCTTCGCCGGACGATGCCTCGCAACAGACTTTCATATCGACTTCGCGATTAATGAAATGTTTCATCCCTTCGCGAAATATTTGATGATCATCTGTAATTAATATTTTCAGCACTGTTTCCTCTTAAAAAAGAGAATTAAAATTAAATTTAATTACGAATTAAAGAATTATTCATATTAAAATCAACTTTACCATGCTTTTATAAGATTCCCGTTTTCATTTTTATATGGGCACCAGAGCAAAGCCAGTAACTTAATTTGAATATCGGTCTTTTTCGGGTGAACCGTAATTTTTTCCAATTCTTCCAACGACAAATCGAATTTTTCGGAAAAGAGTTCCGTTTCCTCTTGGAATGCTTCTTGCAATTCTGATTTTTTTTGTAAGAGTAATTCAAGATTTTCTTTCGCTCTTTGAACGTCTTGTGATTCTTTTAATATTCTGCCTGCTTTACTAATTGTTGTGGTTGTTTTGCCGATTGTAGAACGGCTAAGAGCTTTGCTGCCAAACAGAGCGCCCAATATTGTTGCCCCAAATGTTATAGCGGTTTGTAATTTTTGTTGTTTTTTCTGACTTTCTTCTCTGGCAATTCTTTCTTCGGCCCGTCTAATCTTCATTTCCAGCGATTCCAACTTCTTCATGTATCTTTTCTTAATTTTATCAAGCTGTTCGTCTCTTTTTTCTCTTGCCAATTGTCTTAAACGAATTTTAAAATCCCTCGGATCTTCATTCGGTTCGGAGTATACCTTTAAAAGATTACTTTTGAGCAGCTCAACTGACGATGTACGGTATAAGTATTCCCTCAGTTCTTTTGTCCAAAGTGTATAATTCTTGTTTTTCGTTGCGGCGTTGGGTAATTCGCCGAATACTATTCCGCTTTCGGGTTTTTTAAGTAAATCGGATAAAGTCAAATCGAATTTCTCTGAATTATTCCAATTGACGGAAATAATATCGTTTTCAACAGGTGTTACCAAATATTCCTCTTTGGAAACGTCAACTTTCAAGCGGCTATTTGCAAAACGTAAATTTGCCAAACCAAGTAAACACGGTTTGTAGATTAGATTGGTATTCTCGCCGGTTAAACCCCGGTAAGGTATAAACAATTGTTTTATTTCCTTCGGTAATACGGGTCTAATTACTTTTGGACGTGAAGAGGGAGTGGAAACATGCATAGGTATCGGTTCTTGTTTTAATGAAGTTACATTTTTCGTTAATTGTTTAATTTGCTTGCGTGTTAAGGGTCCGCGCAGATAAGACATTGCCCATCTTGTATGAAAAACTACCGGGGCCCGTTCGTGTACGTTATGAAGTAAGAATAGCCGCTTATCGAGTTTGGACACAAGTTCCTCAATAGTTTGTTTATCGAACACGCTGCCGCTTTCCGAAGAAGCGCCGATTAATCCGTCAATAACTCTGTCGCGGTCTTGCTTTGTTTGTAACCTTCCGATAAACCAAGTACCCATATTGGAAATACTTTTGTAATCCAAATCAACAGGATTTTGAGTGGATAATACAACACCGAGCCCGAATGCTCTTGCTTGTTTTAACAAAGTAAGCAGAGGTTTTTTAGAAGGAGGATTAGCAACGGGCGGTAAATATCCGAAAATTTCGTCGATGTAAAGCAAAGCTCTTAAACTTGTTGTTCCGGATTGTGTTCTTACCCACCCGAGAATATTATTTAAAAGTAGGGAAGCAAAAAACATTCTTTCGCTATCGGATAGATGAGCAATATAAAATATTGAAACTTTAGGATTTCCGGCGCTGTTGTATAACAAATTATTTATTGATAATGCCTCGCCTTCCAGCCATGATTGAAATTTAGGTGAAGAGAGCAAATTGTTCAATAACATTGCAAGCTTCATTCTTTCTTTCGACGGATAGAATCTTTCCAAATCGAAAACACCTATTTTTTTTACCGGCGGTTCTTGTATTGATATGATCAAATCTGTTAATGATAAGTTTTGCTTCTTTTTCCAAAAGTGTTTGAAAATTGTTGAGATTAAAATATGCTCTTTGCTAGTTAACGGATCGGCTTCAATACCGAGCAAACCCAATAAACTGGAAGTTGTGGTTGAAATTCTGTCGGCGAACCAATCGCTTTCTTGCATTAATTCTTCAGACGGGGCATCAAAAGATTTAAGAAGGGAAATCTGTTTTCCGGCAGAACTGCCTGGAGTGTAAATATTAAACTCGGCTGAATTTTTAAGTAAACGGATTCTGTTACCGTCTTGTCCCCATTTTGCCAGACCTTTTTTCCATAATGCCGCTTGCTGTTTGGCAAATTCTTCTTCCGTTAGTCCTTTGTTCTTTGCATCCGATTTGTTAATCCACGGTAAAAAATCTTCGGGGCGTAAATCCGGAAAGGTTAACAACAAGTTTGTTATATCGCCTTTCGGGTCTATAATAATAGATGGTATGTTATCGATTGCGGCTTCTTCCAAAAGGGAAATTCCCAGTCCGGTTTTTCCGCTGCCGGTCATACCAACAATCATAGCGTGAGTTGTCAAATCTTTTGAATCATACAAAGTAAGTGTATCTAAGATTTTCTTTGCTTGAAGGTCGTAAGATTTACCTAAATAAAATGAACCGAGTTTTTCGAAATTAAGCATAATTTTTCCCGTGGTTGTTTTAATAAATCAAATTACGATTTTGAGATTGTTCAAATTTAACAACTTTCGATGTAATTATTAAGTTAAAATTTATCTGTACGGAAACACATGAAGTTTAGAAACCTAAAAAAAATATCTTAAATAAAATCCGGTAACATTTTTTATGACAATTATATGATGAATTTACTACATGTACATAAACCTTCCTTAATTTGAAACTAAAATATAATTTATTATTTTTATCCCGTTTTTAGTAATACGAAAGTTTTTAATTTTGGAGGTAAAAATGGATTTAGTTAATATGTTAACATCCCAACTTGGTATAAATGAAGATCAAGCCGCAGGTGGCGCAGGTTTATTATTCAAAATGGCTAAGGAAAAATTGGGTGACGGTGATTTTTCCAAGATTGCAAGCGCGGTGCCGGACGTAGCAAACTTGATGGGGAAAGCACCCGAAAGCGACGGCGGCGGTGGAATTATGGGAGCCATTGGAGGTATTGCTTCTGCATTGGGAGCCGAAAAATTGGGCGGTTTGGCAAGTCTTGCCGGAGGGTTCTCAAAGTTAAATTTAGATGAAAATATGATTGGAAATTTTATCCCAATTATTCTTAATTTTGTAAAAGATAAAGCCGGTGATGAGGTTATGGGATTACTTTCCAAAGTTTTTGATTGAGAAAATTATTTACCAATTAACTTAACTAATAAAATCAAGGAGTAATCAATGGCAACAATTAAAATCTCCGATATGGAAGGAATCGGACCTGCAAACGCAAAGAAACTGGCAAAAGCCGGAATTCGCAGCGTAAATGCCTTGCTAAAAAAAGGAGCTACTAAAAAAGGTCGGGAAGAAATTGCTAAGGCTACCGGTTTCGATACCAAAACTATTTTATCTTGGGTAAATATGGCTGATCTCTACAGAGTTAAAGGTATCGGTAGCGAATATTCCGAGCTGTTACATAAAGCCGGTGTTGACACAGTTATGGAACTGAAAAATAGGAAAGCCGAAAATCTTGTTAAAAAAATGGCTGAAGTTAATGCTGCCGGTAAAAAGAGACTAGTCAGAGCGTTGCCAACGGTCAAAAGAGTACAAAGCTGGATTGATTACGCTAAAAAATTAGACAGAGTTGTTACTCACTAACCGGTAACAAAAAAGCCCCTCTCGAAGGGGCTTTTTTATTGTTAAGATTAAAAGTTTTAACTTTTAGTTTCTGCCTCTGAATCACAAGATGCTTTATCGCAATTGCCTTTTTTGTGAAACGTTTTGATTATGTTAACTTCTTTGTCTGTTTGAGCCGAACCGGTTTTTACACCTTTCGTGTCACAATCTTTCACGGAACAATTTGCAGAAGATATTTTTTTGATTTTACCGGTTTTATATGCTTCGCATTCTGCTTTGTCAATTTTGCATTCTTTTTTATGCGCAGTCATTTCGGAAGAGCTGCAACTATTTTCAAGACTCTTGGTTATTTTAACTGCTTTTTCAACTTTTACGGACTTCGCTTGTTCGGCTTGCCCGAAAGTTACCGAAGCTATTAAAAACGCAACTAAAAAAACAACAATGTTTTGTATTTGAAATGCCGATTTCATTATTACTCCTTAAATAAATGGATAGATTATCTTGTTTGAATATAAAGAAACGCTTGCTTCGATGCAAGGCATAAATTTTACGAATATAAAAGAAACTATTTGCCCGTTGACTTAACTTTGTATCCGTATTTTTCAAGATTCGATTCGGTTTCGGCTATCGAAAATTCTTTTAAGTGCATGCCGCAAACGGGGCATTCACCAGGTTGGTCTGAAATAACGTTCCAATCCATTGGGCATTCAAATACTTTTCCGTCTCCGTTTTTGTCGATGGAAGCTACATCTATTTCGCCTTTGCGGATCATTTCGGATTGTACATCTTTCATTTTATTTGGTTGTTCTTGCATTCGTGTATCCATTTTTTGCATGGTTTTATTTTGGGGAACTTTTTCTTTGTTTGAACAGGAAAAAAGAAATAGAGAAATTATTAAAAACAAAAATGTTAAAATGATATTGCGCATTTTGTCTCCTTTTGTGAAAATTATATAATATTTGATAATTGGCAACTAATTTTAGGGAATTATGATAGGAATTTCAATTTAAATGCAAACAGACAAAAAAATATTTTAGCCATTTTCTCAATTACCGATTGAATACCGTAATTGAACTTCCGTGAAAGTTGCTTACGTACAATTTATTGTTGTGATATAAAACGTCTATGGGATAATTAAGATGTGAAGACAACACTTTCTTTTTGTTGCCGTCCCAATCAAAAATGAGCAACCGGTTGTTTTCCGAATCGGTGACAAAAATATTTTGTGCGTTTGCATCAATACCGGAAGCGACTTTAATCCCGGCTTTTGCACCCAAGGTTTTTAAATGCTTCCCGGCAAAATTGAAAATTTGTATGCGGTTGTTGTATGCATCGGCAACAATTATTTTATCTTCATAAATTTTTACATCCGTTGGATAAAACAATTCTCCGTTTTCATGTCCCTTTTTCCCAATAGTGTAAGTTTTACCCGGACTCTTTATAATTAATCTGTGATTATAAAAATCGGCAATAACAATTAACGAATCGTTTCCGTCAACGCCGCTCGGTGCATCAGGTTTAATTTCTAAATCAATATTTTTAACCGTTCCGTGAGAAACAGATTTTACCGAGTCACTTAAATATTCCGGTACTAACAAAACATCTTTCACGGAGCTGATGTGCATCGGTCTGCCTAAACTTCCGGTACTTTCAACCGTCTTCCCGGTTTCATCAATTTTGAGCAACCGGTTATTTTTTGAATCCGAGACCCATAAATATCCGTTATGAAACGCTGCGCTAATTGGTCCGGTATTATCAAGTGTGATTACTTTTTCAAATTTAAAGCTATTTTGATTGTTACATGCAAAGAATAAAACAATCCCCACGTAAAAAAGTATTGTCCTTTTCATTGCCGTTGCTCTTTAGAAAAAGGTTTTTCACCGTATACAATTTTGTTTATTTCAAACCCCGCATCGGAAACTATTTTTTGTAAGGTTTCTTTGTCAGGTTTGTTTCCTTTTATAAAACTGAACGAAACAAAACCTTTTTTAAAATCGATTTGAAGATCTTGTAAATCTTTTATTCCGTTTCTTAATTTTTTCTCGAGACCATAAGCACAAAACGGGCAAGATAATCCGTTTACTTCAATCTTTAAGTATTCCCGCCCTTCATTTTTTTCTTGTGCGGATATTTCAATATTGCTGAAAGCAAAAAGAATAAGGAGAAGAACAAGAAGTTTATTTATTGATTTATAATTCATTTTATCACCCTCTGTTTGTTAGATATGAGTTTCTATCGAAATTTTGAAATTCGTTTTGGGGAAAGGGATAGCGCCGGAATTTTCTACGCCAAATTCCACGCCGCTGCGCAAAGCATAGTTCCTAAACGTAAACATTAAAGTAGGTGCAACGGACCAAGCATTACCCCAATTATTTTGAGCGGAAGAGCCAAACTTATGCTTACCGATAAATTCGACGAATAAAACCAAATCCGGTTTGTAGTAATCCAATTCCGTAACCCTGTAACCAAGAGTTAAATCATAGTTAAGTGAATTTAATTGATTTGCACCGCTAGAATTTGGATTGAATAAATACAAGGCGCTTGCAAACCAATAAAAATCGACCGATTCGGTTCCTGCCGCAATGCCCATATTTATTGCATTTTGTAATTCGCCGTTGTTGGGAAACATTATTCCGGCAAGCGCCGAAAACTGCAACATGGAACCACGGGAATATTTGGTGTAAAATCTGTACTTTCCTTTTAATTTAATCCCTTCGTAGCCGTATGAATTTGTTTCCGAATTGAAAATTAAATCCGTTCCTACGGTTAATTTATTTGTGAGTCCGTACTCAAGGGAATATTCGGTTTCAAAAAAGCCGGAAAAGGATTGCATGGTGATTCCCGGAGCAAAACCCCCTTTGAAAAGCACATGCGGACCGTTTCCGTAAATTGGTTCGTGACCGGATGCGCCGGAGTAAAACAAAAAGCCAAACAGCCACGCATATATAATGATCTTAAAATTTTTCATAATTATTTTCCTTAAAACAGTGTTAATTAAGTAATTCCAACTCTCCGGAAGTTCAACGGCAGACAATTCAAGTTCACTGCGGTTCAGAACTTTTTGTAATCATAAAATAAATCACAAAACAAAATTTTCCGGTTTACCTTTACTTAATTGAGATTTTCTATGAAAGTTTTTAA
>Ga0256832_1000171_pt1 | contig 40066 bp, 26 predicted proteins | sample 134614metaG_FD_190534 | JGI IMG/M metagenome (GOLD analysis project Ga0256832, IMG submission 190534) | Hydrothermal vent microbial communities from Lau Basin, Pacific Ocean - 134-614 | ecosystem: Environmental > Aquatic > Marine > Hydrothermal vents | place: Pacific Ocean: Lau Basin | collected...
AATATTAAAAGATATTTCATTTGACAGTGATATTTTGAACTCTCATTAAGAAAATCAACAAAGAATACAGATTTATTCTTGCATTTGTTGAAATATTAATGCCAATTAAGTATTGTAACGAAAATCCGGCAAAATTAATATACTGCAAAACTACTATATTTTTTATTAGTGTCCGCAAGAGGGCGAATTTCAATTTTTCGCATTGTGAGTTCTATCCATCGATTTTATGGAAAGATAAAATTTCCCCGACAGGGAAAAAATGTGAATAACCGTGGGTGAAACCCGCGGTATCCGAACAAGTAAAATACAACTCCAGAGGAGTAGAATTTTGAATGACCATACAATATAATAATTGAAAATAGAACACCTTTCAGTGTTCATATCCCCTCTCAAATTTACTCCGCATTTCATACGGGGCTAATCATATTAAACCACAGTCGTGGTTTTGCTCTCTCATATATAAACCAAACTATTTATAAAAAAATGAAATATACCTGTGCACGAAAATATGAATGAATACATTTTGAGTTAACAAAGTGTTAAATTATTTGGATAATTTCTAATTTTTTGTTAAAAAATTGATTGTGTTGCAAAGTTTTAGAAGATTAGTTCTACTTTTGGCTTGAAAAATCATTCTGTTTTTATATTGGTGAGATAAGTATTTTTCTCTATCAGTGTAGAATCAGGAATATTACTTAAACAAAAATTATTTGACGATGAAAAAACTTATTATTTTATTAGCGATTTTTACGATGGGAATTAGCGTGAATGCGCAGGTAGCCATGTCAGTTCAGGCAAGCACAAAATATCAGAAAACCACCTTTGGGTATAGAATGGGAAAGATTCAACCTTATATTGGTTTAGGTTTTTTGAATTATGGAGGGTCTTCAGAATACATTGATTTTGATGAAGACAAATACACGACAAAAGGCTATATAAATGTTGTGATGCCTAATTTGGGTGTGAAATTTACTTTGCTTAGTAAAGATAGTCTAAAAGCCGGTGTTGATGTAGGTATTTACAAACCATTTATTTCTGGAAAATTAGAAGACGATGGTGAAGAAATAAAAGAATTTAGTGACAATTTGAAAAAGATTCATGCATTTGGTGGTGAACTGGGAGTGTTTGCCGAGTACTTTTTCAATGAACATTTTAGTGTTGGGGGAGAGTTTGGTCTTAGATTTGCAAAATCAAATTATAAACAAAAAGATGAATTTGATGATTATAAATTCAATGTGCATCTCGGATTGACTTATACTACAGTAAGCGCTAATTTTTATTTCTAATCAGTTATTATTAAAAAAAAGAGGCGGTCAATTTATTGGCAGCCTCTTTTTTTTTATCAGGATAATAAAAGCTATTCCTTAAATTTTTCTTTAGTGAAATCCATTGAAAATGAAAATCTCAATGTTCCATCTAATGGATTTCTTGTGTTATTTGTAGGAACCAGATAAGAAATACTCATTCCATATACATTGTAATTTAGTCCGAGACCTAAGGTTAGAAACTGTCTGTCCCCTTTCAATGGGTGTTCGTAGAAATATCCTGCTCGAATTGCAAATTGCTTGTCATACCAATATTCCACTCCAACGCTTGTGCTGATTTCTCTTAACTCTTCGGTCAATCCTCCCTCAGCATCAGTAAATGAATGCAAAGCGGCATTAATTGGAGAACCATCAAATTTTATATATCTTAAAGTTCCGGAAGAATCTTTTTGAAGTACCGGAGTTGGCAACAATAGTTTGTTGAAATCCAAAATAAATGATATTGAATTGTAATCGTCAAATTGCATATCCAATGAGGTTCCTAATCCGAGATTTTGTGGCAAAAAGTCTTTGTCGGTACTCTTGGTATATGTAATCGGACTACCGATATTGGAAATAGTCAATCCTGTGTTTAATTTTGTCTTATATCCACCCAAATTGAATTTCGTTTTGTGGAATAAAGAAATATCGATTGCAAAAGATTTTGCTGATTCTATTGCAATACCGTCAACACGTTGTCCAACCGCTAGATTGGAATAAACAAATTTACCTGTCAATCCTGCAGAAAATCTATTTGATAATTTCCTCGCATATGAAAGAGCAACTTCAAATTCAGCCGGATTTCCTGTGCCGGTAATATCTCCGGTATTGTTTCTGTATTCCAATTCTCCTAGTGAAAAATATCTAATACTATAACCTATCGCTTGTATCTTATCAAATTTATTGTATCCTGAGAGGTATGCCAAGTAAATATCATTCAAACCGAGATTCTTAAGCCATGGTGTATATGTTGTAGATAGTTCAAATTCTTTTTCGGACATAGCCAATTTTGCAGCATTGAAGTGCATTGCCGATGGGTCTGCGGAAATAGCTATTCCTGCATCACCTAAAGCAGCACCTCTGGCATCAGGCACGATTCTCAAAAAAGGTAAAGCGGAGAGAATGGTATTAGGTATGCATTCATCGGTTGATTCATCAATATAGCAGTGTCTTACAGGGTCATATGCTGTTTGAGCTGATGCACTTTTGATACTTATAAAGGATACTATCGAGATAAGTAACAATATGATTAAATTCTTTTTCATTTTAGTTTTTGTTTTTTTTTTTTTGTAAAAAATTATAAAGTCTATGTCCTATTTTAAAATAACTAGTTTTTCAAACTTACTTTCTTTTGTAATATTGTATTCTTGTGAAAAAACTTTTATTTTGTAAAGATAAATTCCGTTTGCTAACTTACTGCCATAGTCATCAGTTCCATCCCATGATATATCCGATATTTCAAAGCCGGGGGAGAAAGTACTGTATTTTATGGTTTTTACAACTTTTCCTGATAATGTGAAAATATTGATTATAATGTCTAAATCACTATCTGCCAAATCGTGTTCAAATCTAAAATTAGTTTGTGTTGTAAAGGGATTAGGATAGTTCAAGACATGTGAAAGTTCTGTTTTTGATTTATCCAAAACTACAAATTCAATTAATTTTTCGCTTTTATTATTGAAAATATCATAAGCTGTAACTTTTATAGTATGCTTTCCGGGTTTTAATTTTGACAAAGGATATCTGAAACTACCTTTTTTATAGGAATTTACATCGGATTTGTAAAAATCATTCAAAATGAATTTATCATCGATATCTTTGTCCATTTCCCCTGAAAGTTCATGCCCGATACTTGAGCTGGAAATATTGATTCCGCTCTCATCTGAAAGATATCCCAATAATACGGGAGAAGAATTTGTAATACCTCCATATGCAAAACCAATATCATTCATATAAAGGTCGATTTCCGGTCCTTCTTTATCAACGACCACATTGCCGGAAGTACCGCCGATAGAAAAACCTGTGTAATATCCGGCTGCTTGTTCCAATTTGTCATCTATGGCATAATAGCTTAACTTTCCCCTGCCGTATTGGTAATTTATATCTTTTGGCAGGATAAAGGAAATTTCAAATTCTCCATTATTGACCTTGGCAAGACCTTTAAATAAAATATTTTTTTGAATTGTAAATTTGTATTTACTAGCTTGGTGGTCATTGTTATTGGTCATTCTCTCAGATGGTTTGTCATATAGTGTGACATTTATTTTGCCATTGAAATCATTCTTTATCTTTCCTGAATTGTCTGCGATATATCCTTTGATTGTAACTTTATCTAAAGCACTAAGAGTATCAATAATGTCAGTAGAATCAACAGGGATGTTATTTATGCTCTGAGTGACAACCTTATATTTAGGAAATTTCATGCTTAAAGACGGGTCACCAAATAATAAAAATTTTCGTTTGTTTTCTACGCTACTAGAAGTTGTATTTTTCGATAATTTAATAATTTCTCCAATTGGCAAATGTTTTGATTCGTCATCCTTGAAGAAAGCATCAAAGGTGGATTTCATCAATTTGTCATTACTAGAGGAATAAACAGCCCTTACAGTTGAAAATAGCCCTATAACACCGCCTTTTTTCTTCAAAAAAGCTATCTCCCCTGCGGTATTATATTTAGGGTCATCAAACCCTGTGAAAGAGCAGGTTGCTGTTATTAGCAATGGAAGTTTGTTTTTGTTTTCCCAATTTAATATATCATTTGTTTGAAGTACTCGCTCTTGAGCCAAGCCTTTTGGCCCGCCGTGTCCTACATAGACAAACATCAGATGACCTGAATAAAAACTCAAGTTTATCGCTTTTGTAGCATCAGGATAGCGTTGTCCTCCCGCATTATTCTCTTGAATATACGAATCAAGATATATTTTGTTAATATTGAATACAGGGTATTTCTTGCTTATATTAGTATTTATCTTTTCAGCACCAAAAAAATGCGTTGAATCCCAACTGGCATCAATGTCATCAGCAGAAAGCGTAATATTATTTACCCAATCACCATATTGATTGATGTCAGTTTCATAGTCTTTGATTTTTTGAACAAAAATCTTTGCCTGCTCAATATTTCTCACAGGAAACCTACCGATTGCGATATCCACTTTGCCACTTAGTCTATTTGTACCTTCTCCGTATGAGAGCAAGCCAAAATAGTCGTCTGAAGGAAATGAAAATATAGGATCCAATGATTTTTTTGTTTCATATACAGGTATAAAATTATCGGTTTTCCTCATGCGTCCTCTGGCATCAAAAGATCCGTCTCCAAACAAAAGTAAATAATTGAATTTATCATTTTTTACTTTTAGCATTCTCGCAAAATCCCTGATTGCTGTCGGATCCCATTTTCCGCATGAAAACTCGTTGAATACTTTTTGCAGTTCAATAGCGTAAGTTTTTATTCCGGAATGTTCTTCCCTGTATGTAGCAAATTCCAAAGCAGACTTTTCAAACTCTTTGGGGTAAACTACAAGCATTTCAGCATCCAATATGCCATGTATGTTTTGGTTTTCGATTTCTGTTGATTTCCCGGGAGTTAAAAAATCGCCTGTTTTATCAAAGGCTATAAATCGTGACGATTCCCCTGAATCATACACAATAGTATTATTGTCTTTTGATATATCGATACTTTTGACATTATTGTGATCGGTTATATCCCAAACCATAGTATTGGTATTTGTTCCTTCGATTTTAATGCCTGCCATTGTGTTATTTGGAGCATATTTGTCAGAAATCATCATTTGTTTGCCTTGAAATTTTGCCGGCATTCTAGAGTTCAAAATGATTTTATCCAGCCATCCTTTTTCACCTTGATATTTGATCTTAATACTTACTCTATCCTTGGCGGGTATGAAATTTTCTTTAATTGTTTTTGTATTTGCATAAATGGATTCAGGATCTGATATACTTACTCCACTGATTGTACTGTCAAATATAGCATTGCTTGTAGATAATGTCAGCTTTTTGCTATTGTCATCTCTGCCTGCAAAAACCATGTTTATATCTACACCTTCACTTTTGTCGAAAATAAAATCCTTGAAATAACTCGAAAAATCTTTTTCCGATCCGTTGGAAATAAATTCGCCATACCAGTCTTGTCCCGAGCCTTCGGTTTTATTATAACTACCGAGTAAATTGACCAAATCTTCTTCGTGTACGGCGTAAGAATCAATATTGTTTGAGATATATGCAGGTGAGTTATGGTTTGTCACTGGCTCTATGCGCAATCCTCTTGTATCTGATAATTTGATATAATAATAGTTGTGGTCAGAGTAAATATTTTTTTTGTAATACCAATTTTTAGTAGCATTATTAAAGCTCCATTTGTCCTGTCCCTCTCCATAGAATAATATATAATCAGATTGGTCAAATTTTTCATCCGCTTCACCTTCAATATAAATGGGAACTTCAACAAGGTCGTCCATATAATCATCGGTGATTAATTGGGGGAGCATTCCTCCGCCATTACCATATAACTTAATGTTTTTTGGATTAATAGATTCCAAATTCAGACCCATATCTTTGAGATAACTGTACGGGATTTTATAAATTCCATCTTTACTGACTTCTATTTTGTATATTTTACCATCGCCTAAAACTGAATTATCGGTATATTTAGGAGATCTAAATCTAATGCTATCCGGGTCGGTTTGTGCTATCGAGTAAACACTAAAAAATATAATGAAAATAAATAATGATTTTTTCATATCCAATGTTTTTCCTAATTTAAAATCAAAAAATAAATCTCATGTAATTTTCTAATCAATAGCAATAGTTTTAGGTCGATTTAGATTATAAGGTAAGTTTATGCGTATTTTTTATGCAATTAATATAATTTTTTCACAACTTCAATGTTAAAGAAACGTTAATAAAATAATTGTATTATAATTTTATGTGTTTTTCTCTAATTGGATTTTTGATTTGAATAGATTTAAAAAAATATTGTTGTTTATTGCTTTTATTATAGGAAATGGAAGTTTCACGTATATTATATCTCAAGATCCTGTCTTTACACAGTTCTATAATGCCCCTTTGCAGATAAATCCCGCTTTTGCCGGTAATACTTATGCCCCAATGGTTCATTTAAATACTAGATTGGAATGGCCTGCAATCGGCTTAGCTTATAATACTTACTCTTTTTCCGTAGATAGATTCTTTCATGATTATAATTTTGGTTCGGGATTATTGATTACTATGGACAATAGTGGAAATGGTATATACAAAAGATTCAGGGCAGAAGGAGTTTTTTCGTACAGATTAAAAATTAGAGACAAGAGATACATGAAAATGGGACTTAGTTTAGCTTATGGACAAAATACACTGGATTGGCAAAAATTGGTTTTTGGAGATGAGATTGATCCCAGGTATGGATATGTCTTGCCTGACGGCACAAAACTGCCTACAGGAGAGGTTCAGCCGGATGATTTAACCGTAGGTTATTTGGATATATCGGCAGGGATTTTATTTTATTCAAAAGAATTATATTTTGGAATAGCCGTAAAACACGCCAATACACCTGTGGATTATTATAATAACAAACAAAATACCGTTAATGCCGGATTACCTGTTAGAGTTACAGCACAAATTGGTGGAGAATTTGACATGTTTCCAAATTATGGTGGGGAAAGAAAATATTATACACCTAGCTTGTTATTTGCAGGTCAATCGGGATTATATCAGATAGTTTTTGATAATCATATTGATTTGGGCGCGATTTTTGCAGGTATTGGATACAGGTGGAATATTGTTAATTCGGATGCTGTATTGTTCTCAGTAGGTATGAGTAAGGAAATGTTTAAAATATCATACAGTTTCGATTATACTGTTTCCAAACTCGGTATTGGATCAGGAGGCAGTCATGAGGTGGGAGTATCGATAAATTTTGATAAATCGACCTTGTTTAAAGCTCCTTATAGATATAGCGATTGTTTTAATATGTTTAGATAATAAAAAATAAATGCTCGAAGATTTGTATAGTTGATTTATTTTTTTTTAACTTTGGCTGCTCAAATGAAGAATACTTGTTTTAAAGTGAAAATATTTGTGTATTTTTCATGATAGATGCAATATAATATTGTAATTATTGTTATCTATTTGCGACGAATTTTAATTGTTTTAACTATTTCTCGATATTTACATTATTTAGTGTAATATCAATAACAAAATTAATTAACAGATGAAAATGTTTAGTAAAATTTTAGGAACTCTACTTCTTTTTACCTTGATCGTCTCTTCTTGTAAACACGAAGAGCGTTCTGAGACCACAGGTTGGAAATACAACGATCCGGAATGGGGAGGATTTGAGAAAATTGATTATAAAGGACAAGTTACAGCTCCAAATTTAGTATTGATTGAAGGAGGTACTTTTGTGATGGGACAGGTAGATGAAGACGTGATGTATGAATGGAATAATATGCCGAGAAGAGTTACTGTTTCCTCATTTTATATGGATGAAACAGAAGTGTCCAACATTGCTTATAGAGAATATTTGCATTGGTTGCACAGAGTTTATAAAACATACCCTGAAGTATATAAAAAAGCTCTACCTGATACATTGGTTTGGAGAGAGGAATTGGCATTTAATGATGAATATGTTGAAAATTACTTGAGATCCCCCGCTTTCAATGATTATCCTGTTGTTGGAGTGAGCTGGGTTCAAGCAAGAGATTATTCCAAATGGAGGTCAAATGTGACTAACGAAATGTTTTTGATTGAAAGAGGTATCTTGAATCCCAATCCACAACAAGTGGATTCTGATGCATTTGATACCAAGGCTTATTTCGCAGGTCAATATCAAGGAAATGTGAGAAAGAACCTTGAAGATTTGACAAATGGAGGAGAAAGACCCGCGAGAAAAGAGGATGGGATAACAACACCGGACTATAGATTGCCTACAGAAGCAGAATGGGAATATGCAGCTTTGGCCTTAGTGGGAAATCAGGCTCCATCAAAAGACGAAATATATACCGATAGAAAATATTTTCCTTGGAATGGTTATACTGCGAGACACAAAAGACACGATAAACATCAAGGAGAATTTTTGGCTAACTTCAGACGAGCCGGTGGAGATTATATGGGTATGGCAGGACGCCTTAACGACAAGGCTGCAATAACCGCACCTGTTAGATCCTTTTGGCCTAATGATTTCGGATTGTACAATATGGCAGGTAATGTAAGTGAATGGGTGGCTGATGTATATAGACAGACTACATTTACAGATTTGAGTGATGCACAAAATCAAGAATTGAATCCATATAGAGGTAATAGATTTGAAGAGTATGTCAAGGATGAGAATGGTAATTATGTTGAAAAAGATAGTTTGGGACATTTGAAGAAAAGATTTGTTGAGGATGAAGAAGTGAAAAATAGGGATAACTATCGAAAAGCTGATTTGAGAAATTATAATGATGATGATAGCGAATTTGTAACTTATGGTTATGGAAAAAGTTCTTTGGTAAACGATCACTCAAGAGTTTATAAAGGAGGTTCATGGGAGGATAGACTTTATTGGTTATCACCTGCTCAAAGAAGATTTATGGACGAAAACAAATCCAGTCGTTCGATCGGATTTAGATGTGCTATGACAAGATTAGGGGCACAAGCCGGAAATGGTGATGCTGATGGAAATTATTTTGGTAAAGCACCAAAGGTAAGGAGAAAGTATAAATAATGAATATTTGTAAATTTTTATAGAGGCTGTTCGTTTTCGGACAGCCTCTTTTTTTATGATGATTTCAGAAAAAAATGAAATGCTGCTCCCTTATAAAGTATAGATACTGATAAAAATATATTTTCAGTTTTGCAGCGAATTGGATTTTATTTGCGTCTAAATAAAAAAAAGATATTTTTCTATTGCATTTTAGAAAAAAATTGATTATACGAAATTATTTTTTAAAAATCAATGTTATTAATTACGATACTTAATTAATCTCTGATAATATCTATTTAATATGCGTCAGCTTAAGATTGAAAATAAAATAACCAATAGGGAAAATCAGTCGCTCGACAGATATCTTAGTGATATTAGTAAGATTGATTTATTGCTTCCTGAAGAGGAGGCTGCTTTAGCTGCCAGGATACGAGAAGGAGATGAAGAGGCTTTGGAAAAATTGACCAAGTCTAATTTGAGATTCGTAGTTTCTGTTGCCAAACAATACCAAAACCAAGGACTGTCTTTGAGTGACTTGATAAATGAAGGTAATGTCGGTTTGATGAAAGCAGCCAAAAGGTTTGATGAAACAAAGGGATTTAAGTTTATATCATATGCTGTTTGGTGGATAAGACAATCTATACTTCAAGCAATAGTTGAATATTCGAGGATAGTAAGGCTACCGGTTAATAAAGCCACAATGTACAACAGAGTTCAAAAGGCTTTAGCTTCATTTATCCAAGAATATGAAAGGAGACCGAGCAATGAAGAGTTGGCAGAGATGATGGAAGTTTCACCGGAAGAAATAAAAAAAATCCTTTCTCTTGGTACTAATCAAGTATCATTTGATGCTCCTATTTCAAATGAGGATAGTGATACGACTATGATAGATATTTTCGTGAATAAAGATTATAAACATACTGATGAAGAATTGTTGTTGGAATCAGTATCGATTGATATCCTCTCAAGTCTTTCTGTTTTGAGTCTCAGGGAAAAAGAGATTCTCAAAGATTATTTTGGCTTGGACGGAAGACCTGAGCTGAATTTGGAAGAAATATCAGAAAAAATCGGACTGACACGCGAAAGAGTGAGGCAAGTAAAAGAAAGAGCACTCCGCCGCTTGCGTAAATCCTATAATAGAAATATTTACAAAAGATAGAAACCTTATCTTGGTCTTAATGTGATTACCGGACATATTATTTCTTCCATAGATATACCACCATGCTGGAACGTGTCATTGTACAATCTGTTATAATAATTGTAATTATTTGGGTACAGGAAATAAATATCCTCTTTTGCAAATATATACCTTGTGCTTACATTGGGTCTTGGTAGCCCCACTTTCTCAGGTTTGTCTATAAGGAAAACATCTTTTTGATTGAACTGAATGTTTTTTCCCATTTTATACCTCAAATTTGTGGTTGTATTTTTGTCTCCGATTACTTTAGAAGGAGTTTTTACCCTTATTGTACCGTGGTCGGTTGTTATTATGACTTTTACATTTTTCGTACTAAGGTATTCCAAGGTTTGATATAAAGGAGAGTTTTTAAACCAAGACAGTGCAAGAGAGCGATATGCTTTTTCGTCACTGGCCAATGCTTTTAAAACATCCATTTCTGTCCTCGCGTGTGATAACATATCAATAAAATTATATACCAAAACAGTCAAGTCATAATTCAAGATATTACTTGCATTGTCAAGAACTTGTTTGGCGGATTTGGTATTTAGTATTTTTGCATACTGAACCTTTACATCTTTTCTGAACTTTCTCTTTATTTGTTCATTGAGCAAATCTTCTTCATGATTGTTTTTTCCACCATCTTCAAAATCATTTACCCACCAATCCGGATACAGTCTGTCTATATCATAAGGTGTTAGTCCTGAAAAAATTGCATTCCTGCTATATTGGGTTGTGGTTGGCAGGATACTGAAAAAAGCATCTTCGCTTTCTTTGATAAAATATTTCAAAACAAGAGGTTCGAATACTTTCCATTGGTCAAATCTGAGATTGTCCAAAAGAATCATGACTGTCGGTGTGTCGTTTTTTATTTTTGGAAATACAAATTTACTCATCAATTCATGTGACAGTACAGGTTTATTATCCTCTGAGTTGTGCCAATCGTAATAATTTTTTGATATAAATTTAGAAAACTCGGCATTGGCTTGATTTTTTTGCATTGATAGTATATCCGCCATTTCGCTTATATCGCTGTGATCCAACTTCAGTTCCCATTTGATCAATTGCAGATACGTCTCAATCCATTCGTCATATTTAAGTCCGCTACCTATTTTCATAATTATATCCCTGAATTCTTGCTGGTATTCAGAAGTTGTTTTTTCACGAACCAATCTGTGATTGTCGATTATTTTTTTTAAACTAAGGAGTATTTGATTAGGGTTAACAGGCTTAATCAGATAATCGTCGATTTGAGAGCCAATGGCTTCTTCCATGATATTTTCCGCTTCGTTTTTTGTAATCATAACAACAGGGACAATAGGTCTGATTTCTTTTATCTTGCTCAATGTTTCCAGTCCTGTTAAACCCGGCATTGATTCATCTAAGAATATTATATCTATTTGGTCATCATTTTTGATTATTTCCAATGCGTCATAGCCATTGCTGACAGATTCTACTTCGTAACCTTTTTTATTTAGGAAGAATAATTGTGGCTTTAAAGTTTCTATTTCATCATCCACCCATAATATTTTTATACTACTCATTATTTTTTATTTATTTAAAAATTTTGTGAGAACAATAAACTTAACGATATTTGTTAAGATTATATTTTAATATGAAAAAAAAGAAAATTTTTAATGACCCTTTGTATGGTTTAATCGGGTTTGATCATGAGATTATTTACAAACTAATTGATCATCCGTATTTCCAAAGGTTGAGGAGGATTAAACAGATGGGGCTCTCGGATTATATTTATCCCGGAGCTGTTCATACGCGTTTTCAGCATAGCTTGGGAGCATTGTACTTGATGAAAAAGAGTATTGAGTCTCTCAAATGGAAAGGAGTCAAGATCAGCGATGAGGAATATAAGGCAGTGAGTATCGCTATCTTGCTGCACGATATCGGACATGGACCTTTTTCTCATGCATTGGAAGGTATATTTATCTCGATTGGACACGAAGAGATAACCCTTAAAATAATGGAGAAGCTGAATGTTGAGTTTGGAGGCGAATTGGGTCTGGCAATAGATATATTTAGGGATAAGTATCCTCGAAAGTTTTTTAAGCAGCTTATCTCCGGACAACTCGATGTTGATAGATTGGATTATCTTACAAGAGATAGTTTTTATACGGGAGTTGCAGAGGGGGTGATTGGGTATGACAGGATTATTGCTATGTTGAATGTAGTAGATGATAAGCTTGTAGTCGAAGAAAAAGCTATTTATTCAATAGAGAAGTTTTTAGTCGCACGAAAAATTATGTATTGGCAGGTTTATTTGCACAAAACATCCTTATCTGCTGAAAATATGATTTATCATCTATTCGACTATATAATTAATGAAGCGGGGAATATGGATAAATCGTCATTGCCATTGTCATTGCAAAGAATAATAGCAGAAAATAATGTTGATAGACAATTGGAATATTTTATTAAATTGGATGACTCCGATATATTATATGCGATAAAAAATTTAATGGATTCCGGAGATTCATTTGTTAGTTTTATGTCAAATGGACTAATAAAAAGACAACTTTTAAAAATTTTGTTAAAAAATGTTAAAATAAATAGTGACTACTTAGAATCGATACGTCTTAATGTTGAAAAAAGATATAGATTTAACAAAAATGTGCTTAAAAGGCTGGTGTTTACGGGGGAAGTGTCAAATGAGTCATATAGTGAAAAACAAGACGAAATCGAATTTTTACTGAAATCAGGCGATACTATTAAATTAAGTGAATTTGCCCCAATGACATCATATAGTTCAAAAAGTGTTAAATATTTTGTTTTGTTTCCTGAATATGCTTAATTTTGCAAAATCTATATTAAACTTTATTATTAATTAATTTTAACAAAATCAACTTGATTATGAAAAAAATGAATTTACTTTTATCTGTTGCGTTTATGTTGATGGCATTTGTGTCATTTGCTCAACCGGGCGCAGACTTAAAAAACCCTGAGTCAGGAAAATGTTATGCTAAATGTTTGATTCCTGCAAAGTATGAAACAGTATCTGTTCCAGTTGTAATTAGAGAAGCTTCAATGAAGGTTAATATTTCGCCTGCTACATTTGCTTCTGCATCTGAGCAAATATTGGCGAAAGAAGGAGCTAAAGCTTATTCAGCTACTTCAGCTACTTTCGAAACAGCAAGTAAAAGCTTGTTGAAAAAAGATGGCTACAAAGTATTAACAGTAGTTCCTGCTAAATTTGAAACTCAATCTGAGCAAGAATTAGTACAAGAGGCTTATAAGATTGCAAGAGTTATTCCTGCAACTTATAAAACAGAATCATTCCAATTAATGGTTAAGCCTGCTTATACTACTTATCAAAAGAAGCCTGCTCAATACAGAACAGAGACAGAAACAATAGAAACTGTACCTGCAAGTACCAAGTGGGTTAAGAAAAAATCAAAAGACAACTGTTTGTCTGCTGACCCAAGCGACTGTATGATCTGGTGTTTGGTTGAAGTACCTGCTCAATACAGAACTATAACTAAAAGTGTAAGAGTTGGATGTGAAGACGGATGGATGCAAAAAGGAGACGACTGTGTAAAGGCTGTAAAAGTTGACGCGGTTTATAAGTCTTATACAAAGAAAGTTGTAGATCAACCTGCAAGAGTTGAATATACAGATGTTCCTGCTAAGTATAAAACAAGAACTTGGCAAAAGCTTGTTTCTGATGCGAGAGTTGAAGAAAGAACTGTTGCACCTGTTTATGAAGATTGGAAATATAAGAAGTTGGCTGCCGATGCCGGAGCAACTGAAAGTATGATTCCTGAGAAGATGGTTACAAGAACCTACAAAACTTTGGCTAACGATGCTACATTGACAGAATCAACTATTCCTGAGAAAGTGATTAACGTTTCTAAGAGAAACTTGGTTAGCGCAGGTGGATTTACAGAGGAGTGGAGAGAAGTTGTATGTCAAGCTGACGTTACTCCTAGATTGATTGCTCAAGTACAAAGAGCGTTGATTGCAAGAGGATACAATGTAGGTGCTGCCGGAGCTGACAATGTGTTTGGTAGAGCTACAAAAGATGCTTTGATCAAATTCCAAAAAGCTGAAGGATTACCTGTTGGAAATCTTGACTTCGAAACATTGAAAGCATTAGGTATTAAGCAATAATTTATTGACTTTATGTTGTGAAATAATTGAGGCTCTTTTCTTTTGGGAAAGAGTCTCTTTTTTGGAAATATTATTGATTAAATGCTCTAAAAGGAGGAAAAATAAAATACATTCCAATAAATTTTGTGTATTCCAAATATATTATTTAACTTTGAACAAATTATTCTTTTAAATAAAAATCAGCCTGATTATGAAAAAAATCACAACTTTATTAACCGTATCCCTCGTATTTATGGCGAATTTTGTCATTCGCACAACCGGGACCGGATTTAACGAATCCTCAAGCAGGAAAATGTTATGCTAAATGTTTGATTCCTGCAAAAATCGAAACAATATCAGTACCAGTAACTATTAGGGAAGCATCTTCAAGAGTAAATATTACTCCCGCTACTTTTGCTTCCGCATCAGAAAAAATATTGGCAAAAGAAGGAGCTAAGGCTTATTCTGCTACATCAGCAACATTTGAGACTGCCAGCAAAAGCGTTTTGTCAAAAGAGGGGTATAAAGTATTAACAGTAGTTCCCGCTAAATTTGAGACTCAGTCCGAGCAACAAATGGTGCAAGAGGCTTATAAAATTGCAAGAGTTATTCCTGCAACTTATAAAACAGAATCATTCCAATTAATGGTTAAGCCTGCTTATACTACTTACCAAAAGAAACCTGCTCAATATAGAACTGAGACAGAAACAATTGAAACAGTACCTGCAAGTACTAAGTGGGTCAAGAAAAAATCAGGTGACAATTGTTTGTCCGCCGATCCTAGTGACTGTATGATCTGGTGTTTGGTTGAAGTGCCTGCTCAATATCGAACTGTCACAAAAAGTGTAAGAGTAGGATGTGAAGACGGTTGGATGCAAAAAGGAGATGACTGTGTTAAGGCAGTAAAAGTTGATGCGGTTTACAAAACTTATACAAAGAAAATCGTTGATCAACCTGCAAGAGTCGAATATACCGATGTTCCCGCTAAATATAAAACAAGAACTTGGCAAAAACTTGTTTCCGAGGCAAGAGTTGAAGAAAGAGCTGTCGCTCCCGTGTATAAAGATTGGAAATATAAGAAGTTGGCTACCGATGCCGGAGCAACTGAAAGTATGATTCCTGAAAAAATGGTTACAAGAACTTATAAAACTTTAGCCAGTGATGCATCGCTTACCGAAACTCCGGTTGATGCAAAAGTTATTAATATCACAAAAACTAATACAGTAAGTCCTGAAGGATTTACCGTACAATGGAAAGAAATTAAATGTGAGCTTGTAGAATACAATCCACTACCAATTAACTGGAATCTTAATAGTGCTACCTTGACAAGAGGAGCAAAACAAATAATTGATTCAAGATTGTTGCCATTGTTGAAAACCGGCGTAACTGTCGAATTGGCTTCACATACAGATTCAAGAGGTTCTGATTCTTTTAATCAAGATTTGTCTGATAGAAGAGCTAATGCCGTGAGGACTTATTTGATCTCAAAAGGAATCAATCCTAACCAATTAATTGCAAAAGGATATGGAGAGACAAGATTGAAGAACAGATGCTCCAATGGCGTACAATGTACAGAGCAAGAGCATTTGGTAAACAGGCGTACAGAATTTAGAGTGATTAATAGATAATCCCAATTGTACATTAGATTTAAAAAATTTAAGCCTCTTCATTTTGAAGGGGCTTTTTTTGTATAGAATATATTTAAATTGATGCAAGAACATTAATAAATAAATGTATAAAGACTTCTTTGTTTCATACTTATTATTATTTTTGCCCTTAAAATTGTACTCATGAGAGATATTGTATTTGATTTAATAAGAAAAGAGAATAAAAGACAAAGAACAGGCGCTGAATTGATAGCTTCCGAAAACTTTGTGAGCGAAAATGTATTGACTGCAATGGGCAGTGTACTGACCAATAAATACGCCGAAGGGTATCCGGGAAAAAGATATTATGGGGGATGTGAAATTGTTGATGAGATTGAGCAATTGGCTATCGATAGATTGAAGGAATTATTTGGGGCTTCATTTGCTAATGTACAACCACATTCAGGGGCACAAGCCAATGCTGCCGTCTTTTTAGCTGTGTTGAAACCGGGAGATACCGTTTTAGGTTTTGATTTGTCTCACGGGGGACATTTGTCACATGGTTCTCCTGTTAATTTTTCAGGGAAATATTTTAGAGCTACTTTTTATGGAGTAGAGAAAGAGACCGGTATTATTGATATGGATAAAGTAGCAGAGAAAGCTAGAAAAGAAAAACCCAAATTGATTATAGCCGGAGCATCTGCATATTCCCGGGATTGGGATTTCAAACGATTTAGAGAGATTGCCGATGAAGTAGGTGCATTGCTTTTGGCAGATATTGCACATCCTGCCGGACTTATCGCAATGAAAAAGCTAAATGATCCGCTGCCTTATGCGCATATAGTTACTTCAACAACACATAAGACATTGCGGGGACCCAGAGGAGGAGTAATAATGATGGGGCAGAATTTTGACAACCCTTGGGGAGAATTGACAAAAAAAGGGAATCCAAAAAAAATGTCATTGATATTGAAGAGTGCTGTGTTTCCCGGTATGCAAGGAGGTCCATTGGAACATGTTATCGCAGCCAAAGCAGTTGCTTTTGCAGAGGCATTGACAGATAGTTATAGAAAATATATAGATCAGGTGATAAAAAATGCTCAAGTTATGGCCGGCGCATTTGTGGATAAAGGATACAATATAATTTCCGGAGGAACAGACAATCACTTGATGTTAATTGATTTGAGAACAAAGAATATCACGGGCAAAGATGCCGAAAATGCACTGATAAAAGCTGATATTACCGTAAATAAAAATATGGTTCCCTTTGATGACCAAAGTCCTTTTGTTACTTCAGGAATGAGAATTGGTACTCCTGCAATGACATCGCGTGGATTGGTTGAGAAAGATATACTACAATTGGTAGAATGGATTGATGAAGTGATAATGAATAAGGATAATGAAAATAAAATCAAAGCGATAAAAACCGAAGTCAATAATTATATGGAAAAGTTTCCGCTTTTTCCTAAAGTATCATAAAAATTAAAGGGGCTTTGTCGCCCCTTTTTTAATATAATTTATTAAAATATTAAGTATGAATTATCTTTTTGGAGACAAGAAAAAATTGATTTATTTTGTAAAAACAGACAATAGACTTAACTCTGAGGATATTGGTAAACTGGTTTGGCTTTTTAATGGGAAAAAAGTATTAGAGGATAGTTCATTGACAGGTAAATTTATCGGCCCACGAAAAGAGATGATTACTCCTTGGAGTACCAATGCCGTTGAGATTACTAATAATATGGGAATAAGCGGTATTGAACGTATCGAAGTCTTTTATCCGGCATCAGACTCCTCAGTATTTGATCCGATGATTAGTCAAAAATATGATTTTATTGACGAGCATACATTGACTATTGATAAAAAAGCTGAACCTATTGTATATATCGAAGATATTGAAAGTTATAATCAAAAAGAAGGACTCGCACTTTCTCAAGAAGAAATTGAGTACCTCAATGGTTTGAGTAAAAGAATCGGCAGGAAATTGACAGATACTGAAGTATTTGGGTTTTCACAAGTAAACTCCGAGCATTGCAGGCACAAAATATTTAATGGCGTCTTTGTAATTGATGGAGTAGAACAGGAGCTGACCTTATTCCAATTGATACGCAAGACATCAAATCTTAATCATAATAGGATTGTTTCTGCATATTCGGACAATGTAGCCTTTGTCGAAGGTCCAAAAGCAATCCAATTTGCACCCAAAAGCCCCGAAAAACCCGATTTTTTCAATGAAAAAGAAATACAAACTATAATTTCACTCAAAGCTGAAACCCACAATTTCCCCACTACAGTTGAACCTTTTAACGGAGCAGCAACAGGATCAGGAGGAGAAATAAGGGATAGAATGGCAGGAGGCAAGGGTAGTTTTCCTATGACGGGAAGCGCAGTATATATGACTCCTTACACAAGATTGGAAGAGGATAGAGGATGGGAGAAACACACAAAAGCCAGAAATTGGCTTTATCAAAATCCGGTAGAATTGCTCATAAAAGCTTCGAATGGAGCCAGTGATTTTGGTAATAAATTTGGACAACCTTTGATAAACGGAAGTGTATTGACATTTGAATACGCCAATGGAGATAAGCATTACGGGTACGATAAAGTCATAATGCTCGCCGGTGGAGTAGGGTATGCTAAAGCAGCAGATAGCCATAAAGACGATGCATCCAAAGGAGATAAAGTGATTGTAATGGGAGGAGATAATTACCGTATAGGTATGGGAGGTGGTGCAGTATCATCAGTTGCCACCGGAGAATATGACAATGCTATCGAATTGAATGCTGTACAAAGATCCAATCCGGAGATGCAAAAAAGAGTTTTTAACGCTATTAGAGCACTATCGGAAATGGATAAAAATCCGATAATATCTATACATGATCACGGTGCAGGAGGACATCTGAATTCATTGTCCGAATTGGTAGAGACATCGGGAGGAAAAATCGATATAAGAAAATTGCCTATTGGAGATGAGACCCTATCCTCTAAAGAGATTCTGGGCAACGAATCACAGGAAAGAATGGGATTGTTGTTAAAAGATAGGGATATAGACTTGTTGGAAAAAATATCAGGCAGAGAAAGAGCTCCGATGTATGTTGTGGGGGAAGCTACAGGAGATATGAGATTGCAATTTATTGACGATACACAAGATGGAACACCTTTTGACTTGGATTTATTGGATTTGTTTGGCAATCCTCCAAAATCTGTCTTGAAAGATGATACTATTTATAATGAATTTGAAAATCCTGTTTATGATATTGATAAAGTGTACGAATATACCAAATCTATTTTGCAAATGGAATCTGTCGCTTGCAAGGATTGGTTGACTAACAAGGTAGATAGATCAGTGACAGGGAAGGTAGCTATGCAGCAAAATGCCGGTATTTTGCATCTGCCATTGAATAATCTGAGTATTACTGCAATGGATTTTGTCGGGAATAAAGGAATCGCCAATGCAATAGGACATGCCTCGGTTATGGGCTTGTTGGACTCTAAAACAGGATCTATAATGTCAGTCGCTGAGGCTTTGACAAATATAGTTTGGGCTCCACTCCAAGACGGTATCAAGGGTATATCATTAAGCGCAAATTGGATGTGGCCTGCAAAGAATCCCGGAGAAGACGCCAGGCTGTATTCTGCTGTCAAAGCGATAAGTGATTTTGCTATTGAGCTTGGGATAAATATTCCAACCGGAAAGGACAGTATGTCAATGAAGCAAAAGTATCCGGATGGAGATGTGGTGTATGCTCCGGGAACTGTCATAGTCTCTGCTGTGGCTGAAGTTAAAGACTTTGATAAGGCGGTAAAACCCGTTTTGAAAAATGTTTTGGACTCCCAATTATTACTTATTGATTTTTCGGATTGGGAAGAGACAATAGATGCAAGTGCTTTTTCTATATTGATAGGTAAATTGGGGAATAATCCGCCCTCAATTAAATCTGCGAGTTATTTTGTTCGTGCATTTGAGACATTACAAGAGCTTATTGATAAGGGATTAATCCTTGCTGGGCACGATGTTAGCACGGGAGGACGGATTACTTCACTACTCGAAATGACTTTTTCATCTGATAAAATGGGGCTGGATTTGGATATAACCGGACTTGGTGTAAAAGATATTGTTTCATTTTTGTTTAGTGAAAATAGTGGTGTTTTTGTTCAAGTGAAAGATGTAGAGAAAGTAATGGAGATATTGGACGAGAACAATATAAAATATGCTCAAATCGGCGATGTTGTGAGTTCAGATACTGTTACTATCAAAAACAATGAGTCTATTTATTCTTTCAATATAGAGGAATACAGAGATTATTGGTATAAAACATCTTTTTTGCTTGATTCAAAGCAAACACCTGAAAAATTGGCAAAAGAGAGATATAAGAATTATAAAACCCAAAAATTGAAATTTGAATTTCCTGTGAGTTTTGAAGGAACTTACAGCAAATACAGCCATAGTGATACCGGCGAAAAAGTAAAGGCTGCGATTATACGCGAAAAGGGGATTAATGGCGACAGGGAAATGGCTTATGCCTTGTATTTGGCGGGTTTTGATGTCAAGGATGTGCATATGACAGACCTTGTTAGTGGGAGAGAAACGCTTGAAGATATCCAAATGATAGTATTTCCCGGGGGATTTTCCAATTCCGATGTATTGGGTTCGGCAAAAGGTTGGGCAGGAGCATTTTTATACAATGACAAAGCCAATAGGGCTATAAAGAAATTTTATCAAAGAGAGGATACAATGAGTCTCGGAGTGTGCAATGGTTGTCAATTGATGGGGGAACTCGATCTTATTTATCCGGAAATTGGTAAAGGTCCGAGATTATTGCACAATGATTCAGGTAAATTTGAATCTGCGTTTTTAACAGTTGATATAGCAGAGACAGGCTCGATTATGCTTGATTCTTTGGCCGGCAGTAAATTAGGGGTCTGGGTAGCACATGGTGAAGGGAAATTTGCATTCCCATCAAAGAATGAAAGCGATTTTATTATACCGATGAAGTACTCCAATGATTCGTATCCCGGAAATCCAAATGGTTCACAATTTGATGCCGCTGCGATATGCTCCAAAGACGGACGTCACCTTGCGATGATGCCACACTTGGAAAGAGCGATTTTTCCATGGCAATGGGCTCACTACGATGAAAAACGGTGCGGTGATAAAGTGAGTCCTTGGATTGAGGCATTTGTAAATGCTCGGGAATGGTTGGAGGAGAATAGATAGTATCAATTTAAGTTTTTCACCCGTTTGGGTGTGAAATGAAAATATTTATTGTAATAGTTTTGCAAAATAATCAAAAAAATAAATATTATGAAAGCAAGACTAACTATTTTATTCATTTTGTTTTTCTCACAATTATTTGCTCAAGTAGGAATCGGAACAATAAATCCCGAGGGACAGTTGGATATTGTATCATCCACTACAGGGCTTGTCTTACCACGTGTATCAAGAATTGAAAATGTAAGAACACCCGGAGGTGATCCGGCGGTTGATGGTACTGCTGTTTATGATATTTCAAGAGATGCAGTTTGCTACAGAATGGCAGGAAGTTGGGTCTGTGTTGAAATTGATGATGCCGGAAATCCACAGTTGAATTTATTTGATATTATTTACAATGGAATATCTAATTATGTGAAAGCATCTAATACTACAGGTCAAGATTATTTTGGTAGTAGTTTGGCAATCTCCGAGGATGGTATGTATTTGGCAGTTGGTGCGTATAAAGAGAGTTCGTCTTCAACGGGTATAAACGGCAGCGATTCAAACACAGGAGCCAATCAATCAGGAGCAGTATATCTATTTCATAGGCTTGGATCTGTTTGGACTCAAGAAGCTTTTATCAAAGCTTCTAATACAGGAGCTTCTGATGAATTTGGAAAAGATTTAGCCATTTCTTCTGATGGAAGTCGTTTAGTGGTTAGTGCACATAAGGAAGATTCAAATGCTACTGGAATTGATGGGGATCAAAATGATAATTCAATGCCTAATTCAGGAGCTGTATATATATATGTAAGAACAGGGTCTAATTGGACGCAAGAAGCATATATCAAGTCTTCAAATACAGAATCCGGTGATGAATTTGGACATAGTGTTAGTATGAGTTCCAGTGGTGACAGGGTAGTAGTGAGTGCAATAAAAGAAGATTCAAATGCTACCGGAATAGATGGTGATCAAAATGATAATTCAATGTCTAATTCAGGAGCTGTTTATTTGTTTGAAAGAACAGGAGGAGTGTGGTCTCAAATAGGCTATTTTAAATCACAAATCCCTGAGATAAATGGTGCTTTTGGAGAAAGTGTATCATTCTCAGGTGATGGTTTGAGTTTTGCAGTAGGTGCAATAAAAGAAGACTGTGGATTTGCTGATAATGGATATGTGTATGTTTTTAAAGATGCCTCCGGTTGGAATCAAGATGTCAGAATTTGTGGTTATGGAGATGGTACATATCATTTTGGGAATAGTGTAAGTTTAAATAATGATGGAACTAGATTGGCAATTGGAGCGCAAAATGATGACTCTCCCTCATCTGGTATAAATGGAGCTAAGAACACTGGTGGATCTGGATCTAATGATTCAGGCGCTGCATATGTGTATTTTAGATCAGGTGGTGTTTGGTCAGAAGAGGCGTATATTAAAGCTTCTAATCCGGATGGTGGAGACAATTTTGGTCATAGCGTTTGTTTATCTCCGGATGGGTTGAGATTAGCAGTTGGTTCATGGAATGAGGAGTCTAATGCTCAAGGGATAGGTGGAGATCAATCAGATAATTCTAATAATACTTGCGGGGCAGTTTACGTATTTGATAGGAATGGAGTTACTTGGTCTCAAAAATCATATGTAAAAGCATCTAACTCTGATTCAAGTGATAAGTTTGGACATGAAGTGTCGTTAACATTAAATGGAGATATCCTGGTTGTGTCAGCACAACAGGAAGATTCTAATGCTACCGGCATAAATGGAGATCAATCTAATAATTCCGAAAATAATGCGGGAGCAGTTTATATTGTGGAATAATAATTGAACTGGCTATTCGTTATAAATTGAGTAAGTTAATAGTGTCTGTTTTCGTACAGGCACTAAATAAAATATTTCGTCTATGAATAAATGATACTTAACTAAAACAAATAAAATGAGTAAAGTGTTTTTTGTTTTCGTGGCAATTTTAATTTTTACTTCTCTCTGAGTCCAAAGTTTATAGTGATATTTACAGATAGAAGCAAACATTACCCCAATTTTGGGGTATTAATTTTTTTTGTTATTTCGAACATAACACGTGTATTCTCAAGAACATAACCCAATTTATAAATTAAAATGGTGAATAATTGGAGTTAATCCGTTTTACTCCTAATAAACTACAGCAATGTGCCGCTAGGCACAAAACATGGGTAAAATAATCTATACCAACTAAGATGCGTGCCGTAGGTACGCTATGTTGCCCACATCAACAAAACTTCTTACAAAAAAGTGAAAAAATGAAATGCACCTTTTTGAAGTATATCCAAATTATCGCATTTTTGATGCCAAATTTAATATGTATTAACTTTATTGATTTATGCGCCTAAAATGGTTAAGATAATCATTCCGGATAGTCAATATCGCTTAGTGAAATCTACTAATCTGTTAGTAAATTTGTGTATTCAGCTATTATCTTGAAATTTGAAAAAGTTAAAAAAATATCATATTATAAAAAAATATAATACAAATATAAAACTGGAAATATGTAAAAAATAAGAATCAAAAAATATATTAGATTTAAAAGCAAAAAATAAAATACTGTATAAAATATTTTGTTTTATAAAAAGTGTTAATTTTTTTTTAATTTAGGATAATTATTTTCAAATTGTGCTCCGAAAAACTTACTTAAAGACGAAATCAAGGATTATTGTGTTTGTTATTAATACAGAGCAACAGCTGTTATGGTTTACGCCTTGGAGAAGTCTTAAAGTATTTGTATTAATATTTATTAAAACCAAACTATTATGAAAAAATTATTACTATTTTTGTTTTTTGCATTCTTTGCATTAAGTTGGCAGGTGGATGCGCAGGTAACGATTGGCACTGAAACAGCAACTGATCAAGGATTACCAATTGAGCCATATTTTGGCTATTCTTATTCTCAAGTTATTTATCTCCAATCTGAAATTGGAGCATCAGGAGATATTACAACACTCACGTGGGATTTTGCAGGTAATTCCATTTCCAGTTCAAATGATTGGACTGTATATATCGGCCACACTACAAAAACGGAATTTGCTTCTGTGTCTGATTGGGTAGATGTTTCGACATTGACACAAGTTTTTTCAGGAACGGTTACTGTAGATGCAAATGATAAGGTTGTTGTAGATATTACTGATTTTACATACAACAATACAGACAATCTTATTATTGCAGTTGATGAAAATGCATCCGGATACAATGGAAGCGGTGATGATTTCTATTGTAGTTCTGTCTCTAGTTTCAGAGGCTTGGAGTTTCATAGCGATAGTAATAATCCAGACCCTACGAGTCCTCCAGATGGGAATTTGAAAGGATACATTGCTAATATTGTTTTAGGAGGTATTGCTCAATCTTGCCCTGCCCCATCAGACTTGACAGTAACAAATGAAACAACATCCGGTGCGGATCTTGGATGGACAGAGAACGGTTCTTCAATACATTGGGATTTAGAAATTGGAACTACAGGATTTACTCCAACCGGTACCCCTACTGATGATGATGTAACCACAAATCCATATACTTGGTCAGGGGGTAATGCTGCAACAACTTATGATTATTATGTAAGAGCAGATTGTGGTGCTGACAATTCAGATGTTAGTGGATGGGTTGGCCCTTATACTTTTACTACTTTGTGTAATGCATTTACTGCAACATACTCTGAAAATTTTGATGCCGTTTCAACTCCTGATTTGCCGTTATGTTGGTCAAAAATTGTTGATGCTACTTCTACTTATGCAGCAGTTGAAACAACAACAACGAATAACTCAGCACCAAACGGTGCGAGATTGTACAATTCAAGTGATAATGCTGCAACTTTACTATTGATTACACCGGAATTTAGTGATTTAACTTCGCAAGCTAACCAAATTAGATTTTATGCTAGAGGAAATGGATATGATTTAATAATAGGTACAATGTCAGATCCAAGTGATCAAAGTACTTTTACTTCTTTCACTACATTGACTTTAACTTCATCATTTGAGGAATATACCGTAAGTTTTAGCACTTATACAGGTTCTGACACATATATTGCCTTTAAACATGGTTTAGGTGGAACATATAGAACTATATATATTGATGATTTTAATTATGAACCTATACCTGCTTGCCCCTCTCCATCATCACAAGCAGAATCCAATATGACAGCAACAACTGTGGATTTGAGTTGGCAAGAAAACGGTACTGCAAGTTCTTGGGATATTGAATTAGGGACAACCGGTTTTTCACCTACAGGTACACCAACTCAATCCGGTGTTACAAATCCATATACTTATGGTGGTTTAACTGCCAATACAACTTATGATTGGTATGTAAGAGCAGATTGTGGTGGTGGAAGCTATTCTAATTGGGTAGGTCCTCATACATTTACGTTAGTTCCTCCTCCCGCTAATGATGATTGTGACGGAGCATATATGCTTACTGTTAATAGTGATTTGAATTGTGGAAGTACGACTAATGGTACTGTGGAAGGAGCAACACAGTCTCCGGAAGATGCTTCTGCATGTGGCGGTACTGAAGATGATGATGTCTGGTTTAAGTTTGTGGCAACAGCAACAGAACATAAAATCGAATTGTTGAATGCTGCAGGTTCTACAACTGATCTTTATCATTCAGTTTGGGAAGGTACATGTCCCGGAGGGCTTACATTAGTCTCGGGTACTTGCAGTGATCCTAATTCACAAACAGTATCTGGTCTTACAATAGGAAATACTTATTTTATCAGAGTTTATACATGGACATCTACCGGAGGTCAAAATACTACTTTTGATGTTTGTGTCGGTACTCCTCCTCAACCACCTGCTAATGATGATTGCTCAGGAGCTATTGCACTTACAGTTGGTAATCCTGGGGATTGTCCGACAAATCAGGTGACAACAGATGCAACTTCAGCTACTGCCGATGGAAATACAAGTTGTGATAATTCGGGGGAGAATATTGGTGTATGGTATTCATTTGTTGCCCCTGCTACCGGTGAAGTTGTTGTGAATTATACAGCAGGAACTGCAACCGGAAATCCGGGTATAACAATATTTGATGCTTGTGGTGGGGCAGAAGTTGCCGGAACATGTCAAGATAATCCTGCTACTTTAAGTAACATTACAGGCTTGACAGGAGGTACTACCTATTATATGCTTTTATGGTTTGACGGTGCATCAGCTGCAGGTTCATTTGATATATGTTTGGAAGATGTCGGTGCTTGTCCAAAGCCGTCCGGACAAACAGAATCAAACATTACTGCTACTTCAGCGGATCTCGATTGGACGGAAAACGGTACAGCTACTACTTGGGATATTGAATTAGGAGCTAACGGATTTGCACCAACGGGAACACCTACTAAAATGGGTGTAACAAAACCTTATAAATATGATAATTTAACAGCAAATACTTCTTACGATTGGTATGTGAGAGCAGATTGTGGAGCTGGTTCACAATCAGTATGGGAAGGTCCTCATACATTCACGACATCTCCTCCACCTCCTGCAAATGATATGCTTTGTAATGCTATCGCACTTACAGTTGATGCAGCACCTGCTACTTATACAAATACCAGTTCTACAGGTGAGACCGGTGAACCTAACGGTAGTTGTTGGTATGGTACAACTACAATGGAGTCTGTATGGTTTTCATTTGTAGCTCCTAATACAGGTAGTGTGGAAGTAACCACTGATTTTGATACTCCTCTTAATGATACACATATTGCAATATATGAAGTTGGTGATTGTAATGATATGGCAACTTTGACAGAAAAAGGTTGCGATGAGGATAGCGGCGATGCCGGTCAGTATGGCTGGAATTCAATAGCGCAGGTTTACGGTTTGACTGCTGGAAATACTTATTATGTTCAAGTTGACGGTTATAATGATAAGGATGGTGAATTTCAAATTCAAATAAAAAAGATATGTCCTAATAACCTTGTCGTATTGCCTGCAGCATCTACATCTACTACTTCAACTGCAAGTTGTATTGATGGAGATTGGACACACTTTTATGATGGTACAAATATCCTTCTTTCCTTGAAGCTTGGGTCTTCAGGTGCAGTGATTACGGATGTGACAGTTGATCCTGACGGTGCTACAGATGCTCAATGGTTTGCTAATGATGCTGATGGATTCCCTAGTGTTGCAGGGGAAACAGGAGCTGCATTTATGAAAAGAAAATGGAATGTAAATGCTTCTACTCAACCTAGTTCAGATGTAGGAGTAAGATTTTATTATACTGATGATGAATTTGATGCAGTAAATACTGTACTAACTAATAATGGTGGTACTGCATTGACAGGTAAAAATGGAATGGATTTCTATAAGGTTACTTCAGGTGAAGATCCGTTCAATATTAGTCCCGGTGGAATTGCTCAAGGTGATTATGAGTTGATTCAACATGGTGCTGCAGCGGGTATCAATACATGGGTTGACGGTACATTTGGAACTGAAAATTATGCTGAATTTAATGTTGCAGGATTTTCAGGTGGTGGTGCAGGATCCGGTTCTGCCGGTAAATCTATACCTATTGAGTTGTTATCATTTACAGGTTATGCTGATAAGGATGCGAATGTATTAAATTGGTCAACATTGTCTGAAATTAATACATCAATGTTCTATGTCGAGCGAAGTGAGATTGGAAAGGAATGGGATGTTGTGGCAAAAGTTGAGGCTTCCGGTAATAGCTTATCAAAGAGAGATTATCAGGTTAAGGATAAAGAGCCTGTAACTAAAGCTTTCTATAGATTGCGTTCAGTAGATAGAGATGGTAAATATACTATATCAAGAGTAATCACAATAGAGAGAAAGGAAACAGGATTGAGACTAAATGCTGTTTATCCTAATCCAAATAATGGTAATTTTGTTGTGAACTTGACATCACTACCCGGAGAAAAAGGACAAATTGTATTGATAAATGCACTTGGCATTAAGGTATATACCAAAGAACTTAACACCAAAGGGGGAAGGACAATTGAGAAAATCAATGTCAATCAACTTCCAAACGGTGTTTATACCCTGATGTTAGAGCAAAATAGCGATATTATCACAAAGAGGATTGTGATAAGTAAGTAAGAGAGTTTTAATAATGATATGAAGGAGTCCGGTGAGAACCGGACTCTTTTTTTGTTTAATCTATACTTTGTAGATGACCGTCTTTACAAAGATAAGTCAGTGCAGGAAATTTTTCGACAATTCTCATATCGTGGGTGGCAAATATTACAGCAGTTTGATTCTGATATGCTATTTTTTTAATGAGGTACATCAGTTCATCAGCAGAATTCATATCAAGGCTACCTGTCGGTTCATCTGCGACTATCAATTTAGGGTAGTTTAAAAGTGCTCTGGCAATGGCAACCCTTTGCTGTTCACCTCCTGACAGTTCGAATATACTGCTTTTGATTTTATTTGATAGTCCTATATCCGATAGCACTTCCTTTATGCGCAATAATCTCTTGTCTTTGTCTTTCCAATCGAGAGCTCTGAGACTATAATCCAGATTTTGATGTACATTCCAAGATTTTATGAGATTGAATTGCTGAAAAATCATTCCCAATTTTCGTCTGAATATATATTTATTTTCGTATGTCAATTTTTTTATATCCTGATCGACAACAATTCCTGTTCCTTTTTTTAAGGGTAATTCCCCGTAAATGGTTTTTAGTAAACTGCTTTTTCCACTTCCGGTTTTGCCGATAAGGTAAGTAAATTCCGCTTCTTTAATATTCAAATTTACATCTTGAAGAATTAGACTTTCTCCCTGATAGATATCGGCGTTTTTAAGACTGATGATATTTTTGATATTTAATCCAAGGACTTCCATTTTTTCTTGTGTTTTATTCGATTATTTTTTTCAATTGATTTATATCTTGAATTTCAAAATCGGTAAATTCTTGTTGGTCATTTTCCAATAAATGGGGATTGAACCAGCATGTATCAAATCCGTATTTTTTTCCTCCCCTGACATCTGCAATATTATTATCACCAACTACCAAATATTCAGATTTGTCTAAATTCCCTGTTTTTTTGTGAACAAATCTAAAGTATTCTTTATTGGGTTTGGATAGTCCCATTTCCCCTGAAATAAATACACCATCGAATATATTTTTTATCCTGCATTTGTTAAACCGGGGTCTTTGCACCTCTTTCATTCCATTTGTGATAATTGCCATTTTGATATTTCCTGCCAATGAGAGAAGAAATTGCTCTGTACCATCGATAAGTTTTGAGTATTTGATAAGATTACTGATAAATTTGGTATTGAAGTCATCCAAATTTACATTTTGAATATTAAGATTGTCAAATAAAACCTTGAATCGCTCGGTTTTAATTTCATCATGAGTGATTTTGTTTTCGTCAAAAGCCTGCCATATTTTATTATTCAATTGTGTAAAAACAGGAAACAAATCATCGTGGTATTCCAATCCGAATTCTTCAAAAGTATATCTCAATGCATTCCTTTGCGAATGAGTGAAATCAAAGAGGGTATTGTCAGCATCAAATAGTATCCAAGTGTATTTCATTGCAATTTGTTTTTAACCCGGGAGCCTCATTACATAAAACAATCTTTTTATACTGTATTTTCCCGGTTTGTTGACTATAAGCAGGAGTAATCCACCTATTATAGCCAGATTTTTCATAAAATTTATCAATTGTATCCTCACTACATCCTTGGGGACATCCCAAAATGAGTAAAAGATAACAGTGTATGGAATAATGTATGCAAGCAGTAATATCGCACCTATATTGGAATAATATCCTATTAGCACTAATGTCGCCCCTAATATTAGGAATACAATGATGCTTGTCAGAAGCAAATCTTGCTTCCAAGTAATACCGTACTTTGTCATCGTCTCTTTTGTTTGGCTAAATAGCAAAAAGGAATCAAATGCCTCATAATAGAACATAATAGCTATAAATATCCTCGCAATGAGATCGGTTGTATTTTTCATTCAAATAATTTAATTATATGATGTCGTCTTTTAAAAAAGCGAATAGTGCGTACGAAGATACTATTTTTATACTATAATTGTTAAATATTTTTGTAATTTTGAAGTTGAACTTGTATGATTAATAAAAAAAGTTGTTGCTTATGCATTTTTATAAAAGGATTTTATTAGTTTCATTTCTTTTCTTTTCTTCACAAGTGATGAAATCTCAAATAGGTATAGATTTTATTGCAAATAAAAATAAATTTGCAAGTTGGAATGATGTGATTTATGAGTATTCGGACAATCAGGATAAAATATTTGAATATTCATTTGGTGGAGGCATCAATTATTGGTTTAGATTAAGAGATTTTAGACTTGAATTTACTCCCGGTGTATATTATTTGTATTCTGATTTTAAATTGAATGATGTAAATCGACACTTTAAGTATATTTCGCATGTAATAGGAATAGAATTTGATGCAAATGTTTATCCTTTTGACTTTATAAGGAGAACTTATGAGAGAGATTGCCCGACGTTTTCAAATGGAAATGATTGGTTGAAAAAGAGTTTTTTTGTGCAATTTTCACCAGGCATTTTTGGTGTCGCAAGAGAGATTCAAGATGCACCTGAGAAGGTGAGTGTAAAAAATATCGCCGGTAAATTTGATTTCGGAATAGGTGTTGATATGAAATTAACACGACATATTATTGTAGCACCTATAATAAAATATGGAATTGATATAGGGGATAAATGGGATGGGTTTTCAGAGTTTCATAGCCAAAATAGCTTTAATGACGGAACCTCAAATTCGTATTTGTCATTGACTTTGGCCTTTTACTTGAAATAAGCTTTTAGTTCACAAAGAAATGATTGTTTTAATCATCAAAGATTCCATGTGACAATGAGTATAATATAAAAATTAAACACATGAAACGAGCAAGATTTTTATTAATCATAAAATACACAAAAGTGTATGATAAAAAAAATCTTGCGAGAGCAAAGCGGTTACATGGGTGCAGATTTTTTTTTGCATCTTTTATTAACAAAAAAAATTAAACACATGAAACGAAAAACTTTTAACCGTTTATTGTTAGCCGGAGCCGGTATTGGTGTTGCCTCTTGTTCAGTACCGCTAAAAGTAGGTGAAGACAAATCTAATACGATAAATGAGCCATTAAAACTTAAACCAAAGAGACTTAAGGCAGGAGACACAATTGGTCTTATCGCTCCGGGTAGTGCTTTCAGCGAAGAAGCATATGAGAGAACTATAGAAAATATCGAAAGTTTGGGATTGAATTATAAAAATGCTCAGAATTTATTTAAGAGTTACGGTTATGTGGCAGGAACTGATAAAGAGCGAATCGATGATATACACGAGATGTTTGCTGATAAAGAGGTCGATGCTATTTGGTGTGTCAGGGGAGGCTATGGCACGACCCGGATAATAGAGAATTTGGACTATAAACTTATCAAAAACAATCCCAAAATAATTGTAGGATATAGTGATATTACAGCTTTGCTCCAAGCGATTCATGTAAGTACCGGACTGATTACTTTTCACGGACCGGTGGGAGCATCGGAATTAACGCCTTATACATTGGAGCAATTTAGAAAAGTATTATTTGAAAATAAAGAAAAACTAAGGATTCCAATTTATAAAAATGAAGATAGTGAGGATACTGCATTTATTCCCTCAATTATTGTAAAAGGTAAAATGCGGGGAGAGTTAATAGGAGGAAACCTTAGTTTGCTGTCATCCTTATCAGGTACAAAATATAATCTTAACTTGAAGGACAAAATAGTGTTTATCGAAGATGTGGGCGAGAAGCCCTATCGCATAGACAGAATGTTGACCCAATTGATAAATTCTACCGATATATCAAAATCAGCAGGGATTTTACTTGGTATATTCAATGATTGCGATGTAAAACCCGGTACTGAGGGCACACTGCGATTGATGGATACATTAAAAGACAGGCTTGAACCTCTTGGAGTTCCTGTTTTTTATGGATTTTCTTTTGGTCATATAAAGAATATGTGTACTTTGCCCGTCGGTATTGAAGCGGAATTTGATATGGGAAATAAGGAATTGGTATTATTGGAAAACGCAGTTATTTAGTAATATGGTATTGAAGTACAAATCATTTGATTTAACCCTTAAACACACATTCGGTATTGCGAGGAGTTCACATAAGATACAACGCACATTGATTGTGAGTCTGGAACAGGATGGTTTTACCGGATATGGAGAAGCAGTTGAAAACTCGTATTATGGTTTTACCATTGAAGGTATGATAGCGAGACTTGAAGAGCTAAGATCTGAGATTGAGAATTATCCATTGGTGAATCCGGAGGAGTTTTGGGACTATATGAATAAATTTTTGGATAAAAACAGGTTTTTGCATTGCGCTATTGATATTGCAGCTAATGATCTATATGGTAAAATCAAAGGCAAACCATTGTATGAATTGTGGGGATTGAATACAGATAATATGCCAATGACCAATTATACTATTGGTCTTGATAAAATTGATGTGATGATTAGTAAAATGCGTGAATTCCCTTGGCCATTATATAAGATAAAATTAGGTACGGACAAAGATATTGATATAGTAAGAGCACTGAGGAAATATTCGGATTCAAGGTTCAGGATAGATGCAAATGCATCTTGGAACGTCGAGGAAACTATCGCTAATTCGATTGAGCTAAAAAAACTTGGGGTGGAATTTATAGAACAACCGCTTGAAGCAAGAGATTGGAGTGGAATGGAAGAAGTTTATGCTAAAAGCCAATTGCCATTGATAGCGGACGAAGCTTGCCGAACAGAAGATGACGTGCCAAAATGTGTAAATAGATTTCATGGGATAAATGTAAAATTGGTAAAAGCAGGAGGATTGACACCCGCGAGACGGATGATTCTTGAGGCTAAGCAAGTCGGTTTAAAGACTATGGTAGGATGTATGACAGAATCATCGGTTGGAATTGCAGCAGTTGGTCAATTATTACCTTATCTTGATTATGTGGATATGGATGGGGCATTACTTCTAAAAAATGATATCGCTAAAACGCATACTATAGTTGATGGAAAAATCACTTTATCTAATTTGCCCGGTACAGGAGTTGAAATGAAGACGAAAGATTTATTCTAGAAGTTTTGTCTTTTGTATTCCGTTATTTCGTTCCAAAATCATAACTTTTTATTTAGACCCCACCTCACTCCTCCCTTACAAGTAGGGCTGGACAGTTCTATCTTGCTTTTGCTATACTCGCCTCCCAACCTCCTAAAGGAAGTGCATCAACCCGCACTTTATCAATGCCTTGAAATTGCATGTGAATTTCCCCTTTTGGGGATTAAGTGGCAAGTTATTGCAGAACTGTACAACCCTGCCCTTACAAGGGTCTTTGTGAGGGCAGAGTCGGGGATGAGTGCTAAAACCGGAATCAGTTCTCTCATGAGAGATTTATACCAATTCCAAGGTAAGGCTCGTTATATCTTTTTCTATATCATCAAGTCTTTTTTCTTGAAATTCTATTCCTTTATTGATATTTTCAACAGTATCGTCAAATTTTGCTGTTACGGTATTAAACAGATGCTTGTAATATTCAATTCCATCTCTAAGGTTAGATACAAAAGCATTAAGATATTTTTCTTGTTTTTTATCCATATTACCTATGGATTTTTCTACTTGATCTTTCAGATAATCAATATAAAGCTTTAATTCCTTTACAAACATATTGGGTCTGTTATTGAAAGGCATGATATTTTTCCGGCCATAAATATGGGAGCACATTTCTTCCAAGTTGGTCTCCTTATTAAAATATGCGGTATTAGGTCCGGGACAAACCAATACAGCATCACCCTCTATTCTCCTTTCAATATCATATTTGACAAGTGCAGCTGTCCCTAATCCTACACAAAGGCATGATTTTGCGGTGATAGCATCAAATTGTTTTTTATATTCCTTTGGATTTAATTCCTTTGAATCCAATTCTTTTAGTTTAAGTCTTTGGTATTGGCGGGAAGCAGTACAAATAGGTTTTTCAGTAAATTCCGTATTAAAGTTCAAATGCAGTTTTGGACAAGAGCTACCCGGTCTGCCTTTTGCTATTTTTTCCAATCGTTCGATTTCTCCTGTATCACCTCTCAAGCTGTTGAAGGGAACACCGAGAGGAGATAAGTCACTCAAATATATATCTTTCTCTTTTGCGTCAATCAGTTGTTGTAATGTAGTGTCGTCAACAGTAGTTACATCAGGAGCCAATAAGAATGGCGAACCCCAACCCACGGAATCAACATTATAGTGTTCGAGAAGAAATTCGTGTTCATTTGCCGTACCAACTCCACCTTGAGCTGTTAGTTTTAGCTTAAGTGGTTTGCTTGGTACTATCTTGCCTTGTTTTGTCAATGCTTGAGATAATATCTTGAATACCTCTACCTCTAAATCTTCCCTGTGTTTATTAAACTCTTCTAAAATGGGTCCCATCAGGTATCCGTCAGAAGCAAATGCATGGCCACCGCAATTCAAACCCGATTCTACTCTGTATTCGGATATCCAAATGCCTTTTTTTGCTAAAAATTTGCCTTGGATTAAAGCTGAACGATAATCGCTTACTTTCAATACGATTTTCTTTTTTATATATCCTGCTTCATTTGGGTAAAAATCTTCAAATTTGCCTATATAACCGTAAAGTCTTGGATTCATTCCGGCAGATAAAACAATAGACGATTCAAGATTGCTTTCTGCAAATCCTCTTAGAGCTGCATGTGCATCATTGTATTCTACAGGGAGTTTCTCTCCATTCTTATCGTAGTACTCCCTATCGAGTTTTGTCATAATATTGACATCGATACTACCCTTGTAAATATTGTCGTGTATCCAAGCTGAAAACTCACTAAAATTTAAGTATTTATCCTTTAGTCTAAAAAATTCGTCCTTTATTTCCGAAGTGTCCGGAAGCATGTTAAAATACTTTTTTATTTCTTCGGTTTTTTCAGCAGTTACACTTTTTAATTCTTCGATTTTTCTATCTACAATATCATTAACCAAATTTAAGTATGATGTTATTCTCTTAGCCCTGAAATCATCTATTTTGTCAGATATTTCTTGGTAAGGTACTTCGAATAGTTCGCTGTACATCATTCTCATCTTTTCCAAAAGCATGTCATCACCAATAGAAATAACGGAGTCAATTCCGTATTGAGCTACTTTTATCGGTGAATCAACAGTATAGCCTAAACCCATAACGGGAATGTGAAAAGAATGTATATTACTCATAATTAAAATAGTTAATTTTACAATGCCAAATATTGCAATTACTTAAAATAGTATAATCCGCAAAAATAATGTAAAGTTATATATAAACAAGTAAAAGCCGAATTTTGTTGAGATTAATAAGTATATAAGTTTGCACACTTCACCCGTAATTTTTGTCAATACCTAAACCACTAATTGAAAATAGGGTTAATTCTCCGTAAAATGGATTTGTCAGAATATCAAAATATGAAGTACAAAAAACTTAGATTAATTTCAAATTGCAAATTATAATGATTAAAAATAAAAAACTTGATATAAAATATTATTTTTGTGTCCGATTAACAAAAAAAATAATAGAATGAAGCCACTTAAAATAGTAGTTTTGGCGAAACAAGTGCCCGATACAAGGAATGTAGGCCCGGATGCAATGAAGCCGGATGGAACGGTTAATAGAGCTATATTGCCTACGATTTTTAATCCTGACGATTTGCATGCACTTGAATTTGCTTTGCAAATCAAAGACAAGATAGAGGGTACTCAAGTAATAGTATTGACAATGGGGCCGAAAAGGGCTGCTGATATAGTCAGAGAAGGATATTACAGAGGTGCTGACTACGGTCTTATGGTATCCGATCGTAGATTTGGTGGTGCAGATACTCTTGCTACAAGTTATACCCTGGCGATGACTATCAAGAAAATCGGCGATGTCGATATGGTATTGGCCGGAGTGCAAGCTATTGATGGTGATACGGCTCAAACCGGACCACAAACTGCTGAAAAAATCAATTTTCCTCAAGTGACTTATGTGGAAGAAATAATCGGTTTGGGAAATAATGAGATTACTGTAAAAAGGCGTTTGGACAAAGGAATTGAAATAGTAAAAGCTCCAATTCCAGTTTTGATGACTGTAAATGGTACTTTTGATAAATGCAGATCAAGGAATGCTAAAAAACTATTGAAGTATAAATATGCCAGGACCAATACTGAACTCGCAAGAGAAGAGGATTATATCAAGGAAATGGTTGAGCAAAGACCGTATTTGCACATTCCCGAATGGAATGTTGAAGATATCGAAGCAGAGTTGTCCAAAATCGGATTGGCAGGATCTCCTACCAAAGTCAATAAGGTGGAAAGTATAGTGATGAAAGCCAGTGAGGCAAAAGTATTGAGCGATTCTCAAGAAGATATCGATTTGATGGTTGGTGAATTGATAAGTTCACATGTAATTGGATAATAATAAAACAAAATAAAATGGACGGAAATGTATTTGTGTTTTGTGAAACGGACAATGGGAAAGTAGTAGATATAAGTTTGGAATTGTTGTCAAGCGGTAAAAAACTTGCAGGAAAATTGAATTGCCAATTGGAAGCGATTGTTCTTGGAAATAATATAAGCGATATCGAAAAGCAAATATCAAAATATGGAGTTGATACGATTCATATCGCTGACGATTCCAGACTTGACCCTTATCTTACATTGACATATAGTAAGATTATAAGTTCTGTATTGGATAAACACCAACCGCAAATTGTATTATTTGGAGCTTCATCAATAGGTAGGGATTTAGCACCGAGAGTCGCATCAACATTGCAGTGCGGCTTGACAGCAGATTGTACGCGCCTTGAAATAGGAGACCATTTGGAGAAGAAGACAAAGGTACTGTATAAAGATTTGCTCTTGGCTATCAGACCGGCTTTTGGGGGTAGTATTATGGCTACAATCGTGAATTGGGATATGCCTCCCCAAATGGCTACAGTTAGAGAAGGAGTAATGAAGAAAGAGGTATTTGATGAAAATTATAAGTCGGATATTGTCAATATTGATATATCGGATCTGATAAAAGATGAGGATTTTGTTATTGAGGTATTGGAACGACATATGGAGGAGAGCAAAGTGAATCTAAAGGAAGCACCGATTATCGTAGCAGGTGGGTACGGTGTTGGTTCAAAGGAAAATTTTGACTTATTATACGAGTTGGCGGATATGTTAGGAGCTGATGTAGGTGGGTCAAGAGCTGCTGTAGATGCAGGATTTTTGGAAAACGAAAGACAAATCGGTCAAACAGGAGTAACTGTGAGACCAAAATTATATATAGCTTGCGGTATCTCCGGAGCTATACAACATACTGCCGGTATGGATGAATCTGCGATGATCGTCTCTATTAATAAGGACGAAAATGCGCCTATTAATAAAATTGCGGATTATGTCATAGTTGGAGATTTGAATGAAGTGATACCAAAAATAATTAAATCATTTCACAAGCAAGCCCAATAAGCATTGATCGCTTATTATTATTAAATATTTAAAGAAAGCAAAATGGATAATTTTTATTTAGATACACCGGATTTCAGATTTCAATTTGAGCATCCCTTGATGGAAAAAATAATCAGGTTAAAAGAAAATGATTTTGAGGATAAAGATAAATACGATTATGCTCCGGTCAATGTAAAAGATACAATTGATTCTTACGATAAAACGATGGAAGTCGTAGGTGACATCTGTGCAAACGTGATTGCACCAAATGCCGAAAGTGTTGATAAAGAAGGTGGAGCCAGATTGGTTAATGGGCATGTCGAATATGCAAAAGGGACTGCTGAAAATTATGAAGCACTGTACAAAGCAGGTCTTATCGGGATGTCTTTACCTAGAAAATACAGCGGTTTGAATTTTCCAATGGTACCATATGTAATGGCTGCTGAAATGGTATCAAGAGCTGATGCGAGTTTTACAAATATATGGGGGCTTCAAGACTGTGCTGAAACGATTAGAGAATTTGCAGACGAAGATCAAAAAATGAGATATTTGCCAAGGTTCAATAAAGAAGGAGCTACCGCGGCAATGGTATTGACAGAACCTGATGCCGGTTCGGATCTTCAAGCCGTTCAGCTCAAAGCGGAATATGATGAAGAAAAAGGTGTTTGGTTGCTAAATGGTGTTAAGAGATTTATAACCAATGGTGATGCTGATATCGCTTTGGTTATGGCGAGATCGGAACCCGGCACTACGGATGCCAGGGGGATATCCTTGTTTATTTACGACAGGTCTTCCGATGCGGTTACTGTTAGGCACTTAGAGCACAAGTTGGGAATAATCGGTTCACCTACTACGGAATTGGTATTCAAAGATGCTCCTGCAGAATTGTTGGGGAAAAGAAAATTCGGATTGATTAAGTATGTTATGGCTTTGATGAATTCAGCTAGACTTGGTATTGGTGCTCAATCTGTGGGTATCGCTGAAGCTGCATACAGGGAAGCGGTAAAATACGCCAATGAAAGAGAACAATTTGGAAGTAAAATCTTGGAATTTCCTCAGGTATATGAGATGCTTACCAATATGAAAGCGCAGTTGGACGGAATACGTGCACTTTTGTACGAAACAACGAGATATGTAGATATCACAAAGGCATATGATGATTTGAAAAATAGTAAGGGATTGGACAAGGAGCAGAGGATGGATATGAAAAAATATTCCAAATTGGCAGATGTTTTTACTCCTTTGATAAAATTATTTGGTAGCGAATATGCCAATTCAATAGCTTATGATTCATTGCAGATTCACGGAGGAACAGGGTTTACTACGGATTTTCCCATTGAGCGAATTTATAGAGATGCCAGAATCACGTCTATCTACGAAGGGACATCCCAGTTGCAGGTTATAGCAGCGATAAGAGGCGTTACGACTCATGTGTTCAGTTCAGCTATCAAAGAATACAATGCGAGTTTGGATGATAGTTATTCCGAATATAAAACCAAACTTGAAAAATTGACAATAGAATACAATGATGCAATAGAATATGTGACATCAAAAAGCAATAAAGAAATATTGGAGTTTCATTCAAGAAGGTTAGTCGAAATGGCAGGTAATATTATCATTACCTATTTATTGCTTTTGGATAGTCAGAGGGATGAGAAATATCTCAAATCAGCCAGAGTCTTTTTGCGAATTGCAGAAAGTGACAATGAAGCAAAAAAAGCATACATTTATAATTTTGAAGACAGCGATTTGGACGAATATAAATACAAATAATAAAACAGGCTGCCGGATTCCGACAGCCTGCTTTTATGATATACAGAGTAATTTCTTAGCCTTTTGAAATAAACTTCTATTAATCTACGATAATTTCAACCTTATTGATAGCTGCTTTGTTTGCATCTGAATCGCTCATTCCTTTAAAAGAGATTTGAGATTTTTTAACACCCAATGTTACCAACATATCTCTTACGACATTCGCTCTCAACTCAGATACTTTTTTACCCTCTTCAGTATAAACCTTCACTTTAATTACGCTATTAGGATTAGCTTTAAGTGCACGAGCGAGACCTTCTACTTCAGCTTTGGAGTAAGTTTTGATACGGTGATCATCCTTTTTAAATGTGATATTGCTCAATGTATAGGTTCTTGTCGCTCCTGATTTTTTTGTCAACATATTGTTGAAAAAAGTAGTCATTTGGTCAACGGTTTTTTTGACTGCTTTGACTATATTATCCCATATTCTTCCCAGTCTATTACCTTTTTTATCATAATAAAATCCACCTTTTTTACTATATTCACCTTTTTTGTAAAGTACTTTTCCTGATGAATCTACAAGGTTACCATTTGCATCAATACTTAGTCTTGTACTAGGGTATTTTCCTAAGAATGATTTAATTTTAGCTAAAAGACTATTGCTAAAACTACCTGCTCTTGCGATGATTTTATTATTTTTATCCAATAGTGTCCTAAATAAATTTTACCAAAGCAAATATAAGCTTATAACCAATAAAATAGGATATAAAAAACACAAAATCAAAAAAGAACCCCCTGAATTATTTTATCAGGTGGTTTTT
>Ga0256832_1000172_pt1 | contig 39888 bp, 33 predicted proteins | sample 134614metaG_FD_190534 | JGI IMG/M metagenome (GOLD analysis project Ga0256832, IMG submission 190534) | Hydrothermal vent microbial communities from Lau Basin, Pacific Ocean - 134-614 | ecosystem: Environmental > Aquatic > Marine > Hydrothermal vents | place: Pacific Ocean: Lau Basin | collected...
GCTTTTTGTTCCGACAAACTACCTCTGTTGTAAACAATTTCCGCAAATAAGACGTTCTTTTCTATTCTTTTCAGGATAGCTAATGATTTTTCATAGGAATACCCTGTTTTACGACTAATTATTCTGGCTTTCTTGTCTATTTCTCTTTTTCTCAGCCAGGAGCCAATTACTCCTTTATTTTGGTGTTTGATTATTAAATCACTACGGCTTACATTCTTGGTGTCATCTAAAATATGATTATGCCAAATGTCTTGAATAATATTCCCAATGCTTTTCAAAAACTGAAGGCTTCCTCTGGTTTTACCTCCCAAATAATACAAAGGGGACTTTGTTTTTTTGTTTGGAGAATATTTGTAGGAGATAAGCTTTAGTAAAGGGTCAACACCTTTCAACACTATTGGCGCCAAAACAACCGCTCCGGTGATTTTAGCTGTCTTCTTAGTGTCATTATACCACTGTTTGGCATTTTCCCAAGCATCTCCAAATCCTTGTTTAATAACGTTCCAAGTATTTTTTAAGGAATTAGTTGCTTTTTGGTAAGCTTTAACAACTCCTCCGCCAAAAATGGAATTTTTAAACCCATTCCACTTTTTCCTTCCCCAACCCTTAACTCTGCTCCACCAAGTCTTCTTTGGTTTGTAGAGGTTGGCGGGAGTTAGAGTGGAAGCGTAAGCGGTAGAACCGAGGAGTTTTTGGTACCAAGGGGTTTTGGTTGAACTAACGGAACAGTAATTGGATTGACTGAATTGATTAGTTGGATTGTATCCCAAGTAAACCGGTTTGGTTTTGGAATAGCCTTCTTCTTTGGAATAGTAACCGGAATAACCATTACCAAAGGAATCAAACCAGATCCCGGGAGTTTTACCTTTAAATCTGCTTGTTTCTTGTTTTTGCTCTTGTCTACTTCTCCTTTCTTCTTGTTGTTTTCGCCATTCTCTTAACCTGGCATAGTAAGCTCTTCTTCGGGCCTCTCTTCTTCTCCTCTCTTCCTCTTGTTTTCTCCTGGCTTTCTTCTCTGCCTTCTTGTAGGCTTTTTTAGCTTTCTTTCGGAGTTTTTGGAGAGAATCTTTTAGTTTGCTTAAAGCTTTTAAACCAACAGAGAAATCCAAGTTAAAGGAAGAAGCTATTGTTTGAGTAGAGATGGTAGCGGGAATGAGAGAAAGATAATAATCTAAATCAGAATTGTCCTTATTGGCTATTTGTTCATACTCTTCTCTTAAAACAGCTTGGGACAGTTGTTTTTGGTAAACAACTCTTTCTTGTTCGGCTTGTTTGATTAAGGAATCTTTAAAGGCTTGCGCTTCTTTTAAAGAAACCTGATATTCTTTCTGCGCTTGTTGTTGTTCTTGGACTAAAAGATTAAACTGTTCTTCATATTGTTTCAGAATGTTTTTAGCTGATTGATAACTTTGTTGGTAAGCTTTTTTTAGAGAGTCGTATTTGAGATACTTTTTCAGATATTTACGATATTTCTTCCGAGTGGAACTCAGCTTGTTATTGTATTTCTTGTATTTCTTTCGATTGTGTTTGTATTTTTTAATCTTTTTTGTGTATTTCTTTATCTTTTTGGCATACTTCTTTACTTTCTTTTTGTACTTTCTGTTTTCTTGATAGGCTTCTTTTAGATCTTTGACTTTTCTTTTCATCTTGTCCAAAGACTGTCTAGCTGCAGAGACTTTAGAGTTTAGGGTGTTTAAGAGAAGCAAAGGATTTTTAACCAATCCTTTAAAAACAGTCTCCGCTATTTGCATTGTTTTTTGATAACGATTGCTAATTCTAACCTCCGCTTCCTTTTTGGCCAACAAGCTTGATTGATAAAGTTCTTTCAGATAGTTCTCTCTTTCTTTTCTGGTCAGAAAAACCAAAGGGGAATGAGTAAAAAGATAATCAAGGTTGTCTTGGTAAACTTTTGTCTTTTTTAAGTCCTCTTGATAGTTATCTTCTATTTCCCTTTGTTTGTTTTGATAAATATTAGTTAAAGAAGCTAAATCCTCTTGGTATTTTCTTTTAGCTTCTTTAACCAAGGTTTCAAAGGAAGGCGGAGTTAGACTTCTTAAGCTCTTTTCCAAGACAGACTTCTCCCTTAGCAAAGAGGATAAAACCTGTTTGTCTTCAGTCAAAGCAAGCAATTCTTTTCTTAAACCGTCATAAAGCCGAGCTTGGGCCAGTTTCTTTCTTTCGTAGGAGTTATACTTCTCTCTTTCTTTTCTCGCTCTATCTTTGTGAGCTTGGTATCTTTTCTTGTATTTCTTGTATCTTTTTTTGTATTTCTTCTTTCTTTTTTTACGATACTTTCTTTTGTAGTGTTTGTATTTCCTTTTATTCCGCTCAGCTTCTTTTCTTTCTCTGTCATAAGCGAGACGATGTTCTTTTTCTTTTCTTTGGAAGTAACGGAAACCATTTAAAGCCAGAGTTAATCTCCTTGAGAGAGAAGAGCTTTGGCTTAGTTTGTCTTGCAAGCTCTTAATCCTTGCGGAAAGAAGGGATAACTTGTTTTGCAATCTTTCTTTAGACTTTCGGTAATCTTTAAACCTTCTTTTCAATTCAGCCAGGAAGCTTTGCAGCTTAAGAAGAAGGTTTTTCTTTTTAAGAAGAAAGTCTTTTTCATTCTTTGATAACAGTTCTCTTCTTTTTCGCTCCGCTTCCGCCAAGAGATGGAGATAGTCTTGATAGGTAAGAAGCAAGAAACGATTGCTTCGCAAATCAGAGAAAGAACCAAGAAAGTAGGAAAGATAAAGAGAAGAAAGATTGGAGAGAAAAGGAACAGAAAAAGCTTTTTTCTTTGTTTCTTCATCCCTTTCTTTGTTTTCTGTTTCTTCACTTTTTTCCTTATCTATTATTCCCTTCATTTTCCCCTTCCCTTTCTCATTCTTTGTTCCATTCTTTTCTCTATTCTTTTCTCTATTCTTTTCTCCACTGTTTTCTCCACTCATTCCTTTTTCTTCCGCCAAGGAAGGTAACTGCGCCGGCAGTTGGTTATGAAACCCTTGGTAGACGGGAGGATCTCCGATTTGGTTGTCTTGAGTCAGAGGCGGTTGAAAAAGAGGAGCGGAGATAACAACCTTGGGCAAGAGAGAAGAAAGAAAAAAGGCCGTCAGCAAGAAAGAGCTGAAGGCCCTAGCATATCTTTTCTTAAGAGAAAAACCAAAAGAAGAATTCATACTTTAAATTGGAAACAATAGTTAAAGCATTTGTTTTTCTTTTGGTTTTTCTCTTTTTGCAATTCTTTTCTTTTCTCTCCTTTCCTCTTCTTCTCTTTTCTTCTCTCTTCTTATTCCTCAATCCTTCCTTTTTCTTTTTTCCATTCTCCTCCTCTATTCTTTCTTCCCTGTCCCACTCCAACCGATTGGAAGGTTAGCTTAGGGGAAAAGGGAAAAGTTGTCAAGGGCAATGAGAGGGAATTGGGGTGGTTGGTGAAGTTTAGTGAGAAAAGCAACAACAAAAGTGGATAAGGAGGGCGGTATTATGTTGCGATTTGAGTTGGGGGGAATGAAAATTTTTTCTTGCGAAGAAAATTTTTTGTGTTAGAGTTGGGATTGATGAAAAAGAAGTAAAAAAATTATATAGAGGAAAGGAGTTGATTATGATGTTCTTTAATGCGCTATTGTTCTTTTGGCCGGTGGTTGTTTTGCCGATGTTTTTTTCGGCTGTGTTGGGGGTAGGTTTCATTTTTACTGCCTGGCCGTTTTTTGGTCGGAAGGATAAAAATAAAGGGGAGATAAAGAAGTAAATCAAGAGGTCGCTGAAGTCTCAGCGACCTCTAAGATTTTTGAGAGAAAAATTGGGTTGTATAAAAATGTGTGGAATATTTTTGTTTTAGTTTTTTGGGGACTCTCGAAGTGTTGGCCGATATTGGAATATTGGTGATAATGGGGAGATTGGCAGTGTAATGAGGTTGGGCTTGAAGTTTATTTATATTTTGAATTCAATAACGTCGCCATCTTGGACGATGTAATCTTTACCTTCTACTCGGATGAGACCTTGTTCTTTGGCTTTGGAGCGAGAGCCGGCTTTGATGAGGTCTTCGTAAGAAATAACTTCGGCGCAAATAAATTTTTCTTGGAAATCACTGTGGATGGCGCGACCGGCTTGGGGAGCGGTGGAATTTTTTTTGATGGGCCATGACCTGGTTTCGTCCGGACCGGTGGTTAAAAATGTTATTAAGTTTAAGAGTTGGTAACTTTTTTCTATCAATTTTTTTAGACCTGATTTTAGTCCCAATTCTTTTATCTCGCTTTTGTTCAGTTCCAACAATTCCTCTTCAGTTTTGACATCAAGAGCCAAATATTTTTCCGGCGGAAGTTTGATATCGTGTTTTTTCAGTTCCTCTGTGATTTTTTCCGGGTTTTGAGTGTTGAAAGCGTAAAGAATTGGTTTAAAGGTGAGCAGTTGCAGATCTTTAATCAGGGAAAAATCTTCTTCGGAAAGAGAGTTAAGAAAAGAGTGAATTTTTTCCAAATTATTTTCGTTGAGAATTTTTTGCAATTCTTCAGTCAATTCTTTTTGGCGGAGGAGTATTTTGTCGGATGATCCTTTAATTTCCTTATTGAGCTTGGATAATCTTTTTTCCACTGTTTCCAAGTCGGCCAGAATCAGTTCGGTGTTGATTATTTCCATATCGCGTTTGGGGTCAATGGTTTCGTGGACGTGAGTAATGTTTTTGTTTTCAAAAGTGCGAACCACTTGCACCAAGGCGTCAACTTCTCTGATGTTGTGGAGGAATTTATTGCCCAACCCCTGTCCTTCGGCGGCGCCTTTGACCAAGCCGGCAATGTCAACAAACTCAACGGTGCTGTAAAGTTTTTTGGCTGACCGGAACAGTTCGGCCAGTTTATCAACTCTTTTGTCGGGGACTTCCACTATGCCAACATTCGGTTCTATGGTGCAGAAGGGGTAGTTGTTGATATCCACTTGGATTTTGGTTAGAGCTTTGAAAAGAGTTGATTTGCCGACATTGGGCAGGCCGATTATTCCAATTTTCATTTGGGTTGTTTGTTAAGCTTTAAGCTGAGAGGCGAGGTGATTTTTGTTATCAATATCATCTTTTTTATATTCTTACTTTTTAGGGGAAAAGTCAAATACTTGTTTAACTATTTTGACTGGGAATAATCCTCGCCTGTGTTATAATGGGGTTGTTTTTGGGTTAAGAGGTGGAAGTGAAGATAGCAGAGAAGAGGTGAAGAGAGAAATTTAATTTTTGAGAATCGTTTCAATTTTTTGAAGACTTTTTATGAAAATTATTGAGAAAACAAAGAAAAGGTTAATAAAAATTGCCGAGTTTGTCCATCTGAAATTTTTTGGCCATCCGATGAGTGATACGATGCGAGAATTTTTGGGGAATCTTTCCTGGTCTTTTTTTGGAGGAATAATTGCGATGGGATTCTTGTTTCTTATTGACGTCATGGCCGGCAGGATTCTTGGTCCTAAAGAATACGGGAAATATGCATTGATGATTGCCATGGCTAATATATTTATTATCCCTATGCTTTTTGGTTTGAATATCGGGGTTAATCATTATGTGGCTAAAGTTGATGATGTAAAAATTAAGAAGCAATATATTGGTTCGGCAATTTTCCTTTTTATTGTTTTGCTTTTATTAACCACTTTTACTTTTTATGTATTTCGAGGCTTGTGGGGTAAATTATTCTCTGTGCAGGTGAGTGTTGTTCTTGTGACCATTGTTTTCTCGATTTTATTAGCCACTAAAAATCTTGCAGATTCCTTTATAAGGGGTCTTAGACTGTTTAGGTTTCAATCAATATTAAAAATATCTGAGGCTGTTGTTATAGGTCTATTTTTCTTTTTAGTTTATATTAAATTGCGACGCTTGTTTTTTATACATTATATTTGGTCTGTGATGGTCGGGTATATATTTTTCGTGGGGTTACTATTTTGGAAGTTAAAGCCCTATCTTTGTTTGTCGTTAACATATGTGCGTAAACTTTTACGATACGGCTTTTATGCTACTGTAGGAGCGATTACTGGAGTTGTTGTCACGAGTTTTGATAAGGTTATTGTCAATAAGTATCTCGGTCAAGAGCAATTGGGAATTTATAATGCTTACTACATGGCTTCTGTAATTATCCTGAATCAAATAGTTGTTATCTTTATCAATGTGTTTTTTTCTCACCTCTCTTCTGCTAAGCATAAAATAAATGTTTTGAAAAAAGTTAATCGTCTATACATTTTTTTATTTGTGCCATTATTCTTTATTATGATCGGAATGATTTCACTGGTAATTCTTATGTTTGGTGAAAAATATGTTTTTAACTTATTTTTGGTACTTGAGTTTGCTTTATTGGCCGTGATTATGTTTTATTTTACTGTTATTTGGTGGTTGATTGCATCACAAGGACTTTGGGGAATTAGGTTTACGGCAATGCACGGTACCATTACCAGTTTGTTTTTTGTCTTATTGTGCTTACTTTTTAAAAATGTCTTGACTGTGAATTTAGTGGTCATCTTTTTAACAATAAGTCTTTTTTATGCTATTATTGTGGGGAATTTGCGAGGAATAAAAATATTAAAACCAAATTAATAATTTTTTTTGCGTTATAAAAATGGTCAATATTGATGGAGCATTAAGAATTGACTTGGGTTGTGGGGATAATAAGAAGAAAGACTTTATTGGTGTTGATAAAGTGAATCTGCAAGGTGTTGATATTGTATGCGATATTGACAAGGAAAGTCTACCTTTAGATGACAATTCAGTGGAGGAGATTTTTTCTATGCATTTTATGGAACACGTAAATGATGTTGTGGCTGTCATGGAAGAGTTGTGGAGAGTTTCTAAGAATGGGGCGAGAATTGTGATTGCTGTACCTTATTTTACTTCTGTCGGAGCTTTTCGAGATCCGACACATAAGCATTTTTTTACTTATGAAACATTTGATTATTTTACCGATAGTAACAGGGTCCCGACTTTTTATTCAAAAGCAAAGTTTAAAATCGTTAAGAAAAGAATTTTATTTTATCCGAGCAATTCTAATTTTTATGGAAAGTTAAGATTTGCTCATATGTTGCCATTTCAGTTTATAGCCAACCTGTTCCCTTATTTTTATGAGCATTCTTTGTTAAAACTTTTTTCTCCCAGAGATTTATATGTGGAATTGGAAGTGATTAAGTGAAAAGGATTAAGCTAAAAACGTGAATAAATTAGTTAGTATTTTACTTGCTACCTATAATGCGGAAAAATATATTAAAAAAACACTTTATAGTTGTCTGAATCAGAGCTATAAAGATATAGAGATTTTAATAGTGGATGATAATTCACAGGACAATACTGTCAAAATAATAGAAGGGATACAAAATGGGAGTAAGAATGGTAGCAAAATTAAGTTGTTTAAAAATAAAAAAAATATTGGTCCATATAATAATTTAAATTTTTTACTGAAAAAAGCTCAAGGTGAATATATTGCTATTCAGGATCATGACGATGTTTGGTTTTCGGAGAAAATAGAGAAACAAGTGGAGTTTTTAGAAAAAAATAAGAATAAGGGCTTTATTGCTTGTGGGACAAACACTTTTTATTATTATGAAGACAGAAAACTTTTTATTTTAAACAAAAAGCCGTTTTTAACCGATTTTGTTGATCATACATCTTTAATGTTTCGCAACAGGGGTTTTAAATATAATACTGATTATTTACTGACGGATGAATATTTTGAAAAGAAAGTTTTGGCAAAAGAGGGGAGTATAGCTTGTATTCAGGATGCTTTGACTGTTCATAGAATTAAAAGTGATGGCACCAATTTATCTAATAGTAGATTTAGGATATCTTTAAAAAGCATCAAGGATTTTTTTGTGGTTAATGGTTTTAGCTTTGGCAGTCTTTCGTACTTGCTGTATTTGGTTATTGGTAGGCATATCCCCGGGAAGTTGATTTGGTTTATTAGACTACATTTGACACAAAGAAAAAATTTAAAGTTTTATTTAAATGATTTTTTGTTAAGATACCAAAAAATGAAGAGGTATATTTAATTGATAAGCTTTTTCCATTCGGTTATTACTTTTTCTAGTGCAAATTTTTCAAAACCAATCTTTTTTTGGTTTAGCTTCTTAAAATCTATTTTCTGAAAATCATTTGTAAAATTTTCCAAACTTAACAATATCCCGTTAGGTCCGTAATGAGGGTATTTTATTTTTTTTTGAAAGGTTAAGTCAGGGTCAATAATTTCTCGGGCGCCGGTTTTGAAATCAGAGGTGATAATTGGTAAATTACAGGCCATAGCTTCAATTAAAACATTAGGGAAACCTTCCGCCTTAGATGAAAAGATGAAATAATCGGCGATATTTAAATATTTGTAAACATTTTTTTGGCGGCCCAAAAGAAAAATTTGTTTTTGCAGGTTGTGTTTTTTGATAAAATTTTCCAAGTTGTTTCTTTCCGGACCCTCTCCAACGATAAGTAAAATATTATTGGGAGATATATTTTGAAATGTTTTTAATAGCGCTGGTAAATTTTTTTGTTGATTTAATCGTCCGACGGTGATAAATATTTTATGATTAGTTGTTCTTTGAAATGGTAATTTGGCAAATTTATTTTTAGATTGTTTAATTTGAGAAATATTTATTGGATTGTAAATCGTTCTTATTTTATCTAGGGAAATATTTAATTGTTGTGATAAATCTTGTCTATTTTCCTCTGAGTTAACAATAATTTTTTGTGCTCTCGGATATAAAAAATTTATAAGAAATCTATATATTTTATTTATGAGTCCTTTGTTAAAAAACACTAAAGATGTTCGAAAAGAAACAATTGCTTGTTTGTTGGAAATAATATTCACAAAATTGGCAATTTCCAGAAGACTGATAATTTTATGAGGCCGATATTGTTTAATTAACTTTTTAAGTTTCCAAATATAAATAGGAAATAGTGGTATCATTAAAAAATTATTTTGTATTTTGGAGAGAGGAGTTATTCTTATGTTTTTTGGCAAATTATAAAAACGGCTGTTTTTGAGAAGCACAAGGTGAACGGTATATTGTTCAGATAAAAAAGGAAGAATGTTTGATAAAACTCTTTCCGCTCCACCGTTTTCCATTGAGTTGATTAGAAAGAATATGGTTTTTTTACTTGCTTTGTTTTTTAACATATTTTTTCTTTAAGTTTATCCAGGTGAAAGGGACAATTAAAAATGTTGGGATAATCCAAATAAAAATATATGATAGGTCTTCTATTAATTTACGTATTCCATTGCAGTTAGCATATCCAGGACCATTATGTTTGTAGATAGTTCTTTGATTAATATTACTACTATTGAAAATTGTCATAAGGCGCTTGATCTCTTTGTTTGAATAGCCGGCATGTTTATATACGGGTATTAGTATTGATGGATCTTTGGCGATATCATTTATGGAATGTTCAATGATTACGCCATAGTCAGGATCAACAACCCATCGTTTGTTATTTGTAATTTGTATCTCTGTCACTACATGTTGTGGCCAAGAGATAATATTCGTTGGGATATGTTTTTTATTTAAGAGGTCAGCTAATGCTGTTGATTCTTGTGAGCACCAACCAACACCTCTTGCTATGGTCTTTTTATAATTACAAAATTCATATTTTAAAGCCGATTGTCTAAATAAAGTATGTGTAAGAATGAATAAAATATAATTTTCATAAAATGGCAAAATTACATTGTATTTTTTGTCATTTTTACCGCCCCAGTAATGTAAAATACCTTTGTTTATAGCATAGGTTACGTTGCGGACATACTGCTCGGTGTTTGCTGTCGGTTGATTGATAATGGACAAAGCCTCCTTTGCGGATAGAGTTATGTCATCTTTAAAGCTGGTTTTTTCTTTGTAAATATCCGGATTTTTAAGTGGTATCAACAGTCCAGTAATATTAACTAGGAATAAAAAAATTCCTATAACAAAAAAGGGTAGAGCGATTTTTTCCAAATATTTTTTTATAAATTTTTGCATAATATTTTTCTAGTCAAAGAATTCTTGAAACCAGAGTTCCAAAGTAATTAATGCCCAGATGCGGTAGGCGTGATTTATGTTAGTGTTGACATGGGTATCCAATAATTTTTTGATTGCTTCTTTGTTAAAGATACCACGATTAATGGCTTTGTTGGATAGTAATATTTCATACATATAATTTTTCATTTCTCTGCGAAACCAATGCTCAATGGGAACGCCAAAACCCATTTTTTTGCGGTATAGAATTTCTTTGGGTACCAATTCTTTTTCCAGAGCTTTTTTAAGGATGTACTTTTTATTATTTAATCCTTTGAGTTTAAGATTAGCCGGGATTTTGGCAGTCATTTCCATAAATTTGTGGTCAAGAAAAGGGGAACGACTTTCCAAACCATGAGCCATAGTGGCAATGTCCACTTTAACCAATAAAGCATCCGGTAAATAGGTGGCAATGTCGGCGTAAACGGTTTGGTCAATTTTATCGGTAGCTTTGGCTTTATGGAACGCTTGAGAAATGATATTTGCAGTTTTGAGGCCGTGGGTTTTTTGGCGCATATTTTCGGTGTAAAGTCGATTTTTCTGAAGGGCGGAAAAATACTGAATGTAGTAAATGTAACGTTGGTTATAGGGTAGAGATAAGGTTTCGGCAAAGGTTTGAGCGTGATTAGTTAAAGTGGTTTGAAAAATGGAATTAATAAACTTGGCCATTGGTTTGGCTAATAAATTGTGTAAGGGGCCAATTTTGTCATACCATAGTCCAAATTTTTGCACGCTATAACGACCGTAACCGGCAAAATTTTCATCTCCACCATCGCCATTGAGAGCAACGGTAACATGTTCCCGTGTTTTTTTTGCCAGATAGTATGTTGGTAAAGCACTGGAGTCAGCATAGGGTTCTTCATATTGTTTAACCAGTGTCGGCAACAGCTCCATGGCATCCGGCTTAACAATAAACTTTGTATGATCGGTCTTGTATTTGTCGGCAATCATTTGGGCATATTTTGTTTCATCGTGATCACTTTCATTGAAACCGATAGAGAAAGTTTTAATTGGTTGTGAGCTGTTTTTGGCCATTAACGCCACCACAGCACTGGAGTCAATTCCTCCGGATAAAAAAGCTCCCAAAGGAACATCGGCTATCATTCTCAACTTAACCGCCTCCTCCAATTCTGTCAGAATTTTATTTTCCCATTTTTTTTCTGATAAGTTTAGTTTTTGAGTGTAATCCAGTTGCCAATATCTTTCTTTTTTGATTTGACCATTATTACAGTCAATAATTAAATAATGCGCCGGTTCCAATTTTTTAATATTTTTAAAACCGGTTAGAGGAGCGGGGGCGTACTGCAAAGTTAAATAGTGGTGAATGGCAATATAATCTATTTCTTTCCTATATTCCGGCTGGGTCAGAATTGATTTGAGCTCCGACGCAAATATAAAAGTGTTGTTGTCGGTGTAGTATTTAAACGGCTTCTTACCCAATCTATCTCTGGCACAAACCAACTGATTTTTTTGATGGTCATACAAAGCGAAGGCAAACATTCCGCGAAGGTGTTCTAGAAACTCCATATCATATTTATCATACAGAGCCATTATGACTTCGGTATCTGTTTTGGACCTAAATTGATAACCATCTTTTTTGAGTTGTTCTCGTTTTTCCTGAAAATTGTAAATTTCACCATTAAAGACAATGGTGTATTTTTTATCATTGTGTTGATAATGCATCGGTTGATGTCCGAGTGGCGATAGATCAATAATTGAAAGTCGTTGTTGTCCCAAACCGATTTTGTTATCAGAGGAAAGGTAAATACCACTATCATCCGGTCCGCGATGGGCGATAGCTTTATTCATTCTGGCGATGTCATTCTCTGAAACGGTTTGAGAATTATTTTTAAAATAAATTTTTCCGGTTATTCCACACATAGTTTATTGTTATTTAATTTTCCAAATATAGATTCCATTTTGATTATATATCAATGGAAAGTATTTGGATATTTTATCTGGATTTAAATTGAAAAAATTGGCTTTTTGCCACCATTCTCGTTGACTATAAATGGTTTTAAATTTGTCTTTGGAGAACAAAAGATAAATCGGTGGACTGCAGTTAGTGTTTGTGGTTTGACAACTGATGCCAGAGTGTAATTTTTGGGAATAAATTTTTTCCTTTTTCAGCTTATTAATCAGATGTTTTGTTTGCTTGGATTGTGAGATAATTGTATCAATGTCATTTGTGTTTTTGATTGTTTTTTGTTGAAGAAATTTTTGATAGTTATCCATGACCTGTTTGATTTTTTGGCTGGGGGATGACGATAAATTTTGTAGGTATGAATTGTTGTAAAGGTTCTGGAGATTAGTTTGTGAAAGTGGAACCATAGTTCTGTTACTAAAATAGATGATCATTGGTTTGTTGGCGGCTTGACTGATAAAAATGGCATTTTCCGGTGTGTTTTTTCGGATCCAGTGACTGGCTTTAAACTCATTTCTACTGACAAGTGATTTTTTAGCTTGGGCTATATAAAGTGTGCCGGCTATGCCGGTGATTGATAATGTTGTTACCAAAAGTAAAAAATAAGGGGTGTATTTTTGATGGTATTTTTTGATGACGTAAAATATGGCTGGTGCAGAAATAATAATTAGAATATCAATAATGAGCCAAATTCTTTCCGGGAGAAAGATGTAATTTAAGCGTGGCAGTAATTCCGAATAGATTAGGAGGGGGATTATCATAGTTAAAGTTAAATATAACAAAAGAATTTTTTTATTTTTTCGTTTTGTTTTTATAACAATCATTATGGATGCTACCAAATAAAACAAAGCTAGCGGACTGAAATAATAACTGTAATATTTTATGGCGCCAAATACTCCCGGCCAACCGAGTTGTTGGCCCGAGTTGTCGGCAATGTAGTTATCAAGGAACCATAATCGCCACTTATGAACTTGTTGAACTTGTTGTAAAATTTTTTGTCCAGATGACAGAATGTAATTAGTGATTTTTAAATGCTCAAAAATGATGATTCCAATAAATATTAAGTTTGAAATTAGTAGAGCAAATATTAGACGATTTTTGGGGATGTTTGTTTGCAGATAATATTTTTTGAAGATATAGATTGTGATTATGGAAAAATGCGTTAAGAATAAAAAAAGAAAAAATTCGTGATAATTTAATCCGGCAATGACAATTATTGAAGATAATATCCAGTATGACAAATTGTTTTTAACGGTTAGAGAGCGATAAATGAAATAAATATAAATTGGTAGCAGTATAACAAAGACAGTTTGGGGACGCACTATATCAATTTCCAAACTTAGAACCGGAATTCCCAGAGTTGAGAGGAGAATAATAAACTGTTGTAGTTTATTATTTATGTTGTATATTTTGATAAATTGATAGATTACAAAAACAATGCTTGCTTGTAAGGCGATAAACCAGAGGGTAAAGATGGAGTAGGGATTAAGTTTGCTTATTTTTGAGACAATAATAATAGCTACAGTGAAAAATCCACGGTAGGTTGTTGACAGAATATTTGTTTGGATTGTTTTTTTGATGTCAACAAGATTGGAATAACCATCCCACTCCGGCATAAAAACGTAAAAATGATAGTTTATACTGTGTATGATGATGTAAAGAAGAATGGTTAGTAAGATTGGCCAATGTTTTTGTGGCAATTCTTTCGTGTGATGTAAGAAATTCCATTTTTGCAGAGGTATTTTTAAAGGAGATAAAATGATAATAATGGCTGAGATGGACAGATTTGTCAGTAAGATTGTATTAAAGCTAAAGGGAATATTCAGAAAATAATTGGCGCTGAAATAAAGAGGGACGATAACTGTAAAAAATATTGTTAGAGTTGCCAAAAAATATTCTATAGTTCCTTTTAATTTTATTCTGAAAAGAAATAATAGATTGAGAGGAGTTACAAATACAACATAAAAAAACCCTATTAAGTTTACCAGGGTATCATTGGAATAAAATTTTGAAACGAAAAGTCCGAAAAAATATAGGAAGATTGTGATTATATTTACAAGTGACAGGTTATTTTTCAGCCAGGATTTCTTTAAATATCTTTTCATATTTTTCTATTGATTTTTGCCAATTGATTTTTTTAACAATGGTTTTTTTGGCTTCTTTTGATAAGCGGTGTATTAAATTTTTATTCCGTACTAGCGCTGTAATTGCTTTGGCGATAAGCTGAGGATCGGGGTTGTTGATTAATATACCATTTTTGTTATTTTCTATTATTTCTTTTGCGCCTTCATTCGGAGTGGCTATGATTGCATTTTGGCAATACATTGCTTCTAAAAGCGATGTTGATAAACCTCCTCCCGGTTGGGCAGAGTGAATGTATATTTGTGAGGATTTTAAAATGCTAATCGCTTTGTCTCTGGGCACATTGCCCGTAAATATAATATCTGTTTCATTTCCGGCTATTTTTTTAAGATGTTCAAAATCCTCTCCGTTGCCAACAATAATAAATGTTATACCTTTTTTAAGCTTTGTCGGCAAATTTTTAACAGCCTTAATACTATTTTCTACACCTTTCCACTTGTATAGTCTACCAACGAAAGCAATTATAATTTTGTCGGGATATTTTTGTTGAATAGTTGTGTCTGTATTAATGTTATCAATTTCTTTTATATTTAATCCACGATAAATTATTGGTGATGGTTGTTTGTCAAATTTGTAAATAAATTCTTGAACAGCTTTGGAAATAGAAATGTTAATATCAGAAAATTTAAATATCAATTGACCAAAACCGTAATCATACAGCTTAGCCAGAAAATTTTTAAATTTACTGGAAAGTTGCACAAAATCGGAACCGTGTTCGATATGTATAAATTTTATCCTTTTGGTTTTGGCAAAAATTAGAGCCATAAATGATGAAAAGAAAAATCTTGTTCGAGAAATTGTAATATCAAAATTTTGTTTGTATAGAGCGCAAAACAATTTCCAAAATTTTAATGACCAAAATTTCGGTAGAGGGTAGTTGGGGACAATTTCCCAAGCTGGGTAGCGAATGATAGTTAGATATTTATTATCAATTTGTTTTTCCGGAGTGTTTTTTGGTAGTTGGGGAGAAAAAACAGTTATGACAAAGTCTTCATTTGCTAGGTGTTTGTTAAATTCTTCCGCATGAGACTCTAATCCACCAGTGTGTGGAGGATAATAGGGTGTAAATATTAAAAGATTCATAAAAAGTGATTGAATTTGATGTTTGAGTTAACGAAAAGATTGTGTCGTTTGCCGTTATTTGTCTTTTATTATATTATACATCCGGGGTTTTGGGTAGGATAATGAATGGAATAATTTGATTTTTTATGCAAGAAAAAAAAGTTTATGTTGTTGTACCGGTTTATAATGAAGCTCCTGTTATTCAGAAAACAATTACGGAAATAAAAAATGCCGGTTATGATAATATCATAGTGGTTGATGACGGAAGCACTGATAACAGTTATTATCGGTTTGCTAAAATGAATGTTGTTCCATTGAAGTTGGCAATTAATCGTGGTAAGGGAGCAGCGGTTAAGACGGGAATGGAAGCAGCCAAAGTTTTAGGGGCTGATATCGTTGTAACATTGGATGGTGATGGTCAGCATAATCCAAAAGATATTAAAAAAATGCTTGAATTGATAAACCGTGGGTATGATGTTGTTTTAGGTAGTAGATTAAAGAATCCGAAAGGAATGCCCTGGCACAAAATTGTTGTTAATTATATTGGTAACATTGTTACTTTTTTCTTGTACGGTTTGTGGGTAACGGATAGCCAGTCTGGGTTTAGGGCATTTTCCAAAAGGGCGATAAATCTGATAGATACCCAGACTGATAGGTATGAATATGATAGTGAAGTTATAAGGGAGATAGAACGGCATGGTTTAAAATATGCTGAAGTTCCAATAGAGGTTAGATATACGAAATATTCCATGAATAAAAATAATAAACAGAATCTTAAAAATGGGATAAAAACTTTGATAAAATTGTTAATTTCCGGTTAGATATGAAAGATGCATTTATTATTTTTCAAGTTATTATTGCTTTGATTTCATCTTATTTCTTGTTAAATGGTTTGTGGAAATTTGTGAAAAGGGAACAGAAGCAAACTTTTTTAAAGGTTTTTTATACGGCTGTAATTTGGGCTGGCATCTTGTTCTTATCCATTTTCCCCGACTCCTTAAGAGTTTTTTCCGTGAAATTTGGTTTGGGAGAAAATTTAAACACTATTATTTTTATAGGATTTGTTTTGGTTTTTATGGCTATTTTTAAGCTTTTAACCAGTATTGAGCGTTTGGAACAAACAATTTCTGAACTGGTGAGAAAAAATGCTTTAGACGATTTGAGTGACTTTGTTGAGGAAAAAGATAAAAAACATTAAATTTTTTGACTGATTTTTTTATGTAGTTGATAAAGCTTGTTGCCCAATTTGTAGCTTATTACTCCGCGGAGGAGAAGATAGGTGCGGGGCCAGCTTTCCGGTGAGTGTTCTTGTTGTCGGTTTTGGAAATATCTTTTTAGAAGGCGCCAGATGAGGAGAAAAGTATTTGGGTTAAGCCAAATGATTTGTTCGGCTGATTGGACGATTTGTCGGCTAAATTCGGGGGAAGCACCTTCAATGATCCAACCATGATTGAAGTTTGGGGGTTTAGGGGCTTGGAAATTTTGAGATTTGGATTGACTGTTTAAGGTGTTGTATTGAGATCGCTCCGACGTTGTTTGGGGGCGGAATGAGTAAGGGTTGTTTAGGAATTTTTGGAGAAGAGCTTGTTTTTGCTTGGGAGAATTTTGTTGAGTGTATTTTACTTTCCAGAATATATCATCTAAATTTAAAACCGGTAAATTATATTTTTTACCCAACTTTTTAGCCAGGGTGGTTTTACCGCTTCCGGCCGGTCCGATGATGTATATTTTTCTAATTTTTCTTTGCATGCTATTATTGTAACACAATGGTGAGCAGTGGGCACTAGTTGACAATGGGAGGTTGCTAGGGAGTGACGGTTTTTGTTTTTCCGGCTTTTAAGCGATGGGTAAATTGAAGTAGATTGGTTGCCAGAAAAAATGGGGGTACAATTTAAGAAATTAATATGGGGATTAACTTTTAACTTAGGTTTTAGATGAAAAAAGCTGTTGTCATTATCTTGTTGGTTCTGTTGGTATTGGGAGTGGCCGGAATGGTTTGGTGGAATAGTGGAGGCATGGTAAAGGAGCTTTCTGTGACGGAGGTTAAGATTGGTTCGGTCCGGAAAACTATTGATATTGATGTGACTGTGCGCCCAAGTGTCTATGCCGACATTTCTACGGAGATTCCGGCTTTGGTGAAAAAAGTTTATAAAAAAGAGGGTGATCCAGTGGAGAAAGGGGAAGTTTTGTTTGAGTTAGACAGAGATGCTTTGCGGGCGCAGGTGGCTGAGGCGCGTTTGGCGGTCCGTAAGGCGGAATTGGCTGAAAAGAATGCTCGGCGACATTGGAGAGATTTAAAGCCGGAAGAAAGGGCGGAGATAGTGGCTACCACCCAACAGGCCAGGGAAAACTTGAGGCGAGTACTGGCACAGGCCAAGAAAACAACGATAATTTCTCCCCTGATTGGAATTTTAACAAAGCAATTAGCAAGGGTTGGTGAAGTGGCCACCGGCGTGGTGGCTCGCGTGATAGATCCCGATTCTTTACAGGCTGAGGGTTTGGTGCCGGAAGTTGACATTGTTAAAGTTAAGGAAAGTATGCCGGTTTTTTTGGGTCTGGATTCTTTTCCGGATAATCGGATAGAGACAAGGGTGAAAAAAATTTATCCCGGTAGCGTGGAGAAAGGTGGAAATGTTTATTACAAAGTTGATATTTCTTTACCGGTAGGTTTAAATGCTTTAGAGGGGATGACCGGTGAAGCTTGGCTGGTGATTACTTCCAAAGAAGGAGTGCCGACCGTGGAAAGGAATTTTGTTCAAAAAGACGAGAAGGGTTACTTTGTTTATGTCTTGGGCGCCGGTGGCAGGAAGCCAATTAAGAAATATTTTCAAGCTGGTCTGTTGGGAGATGATTTGGTGGAGATTAAAAAGGGGTTGAGTGTTGGGGAAAAGGTGGTATTGGTTGGCAGTGGAAAGTAACTAAAAATAATGTGCAAAATTTTTGTTTCCTTATACCCATATAAGAAAGTGAAGGGGTATTGGGCTGTTACCTTATGACCATATAAGATGACAAAAATAAAAGATTGTTTGTAAATAAAAATATGGAAATCAAAAAATTATTAAGGGAGGCCAGGGAAATTTGGGGTGAAGAGAGATTGACATTGGGAGAAATTATTGTGCGAATGGGAAAAGTTTTTGGTGATCTGTGTCGTTGGGAGCGAAAGGCGGACAAGGACAAGTCGGTTTGTACGGAAGATGAGTTAAAAAAGGAGTTGGGTAATATGATTTTCTCCACTATTCGCTGGTGTGATGATTTGGGATATGATCTGGAAGAATGCATTGAGTTGGCTAAAAAGGCACAGAAACGTTTTGCGGAGGAGAATGCAAATGATTAGTGATTTTTTGAAACGTTCACGAGAAAAGCAGAGGAAGTTTTGTTGGGTTGTTTGTTGTTTTTTGTGTGTCGGTTGATGGGGAAGTTGATTCTTGTGTTTATGAAAATCTTTATGGAGATGTTGCTATTCAGTGTCAGTCATTTAAATATCTTTTGTTATGTTTAGAAATCTTAAGTTGGCTTTCTTTTTGGCGGTGAGGGCGATTGTTAGAAGTGATAAGAGCTCTCTGTTTTTGACTATTTTCATAATGGCAGTGGTTTTTTTGAATTTGCTGTTTATTGATTCTATTTTCGCCGGTATATCTAAGGCAATGGATGAGGAAAAAATCAATTACCAATTCGGTGAAGTGATAATTGAACCGAAGTCCGGGGAGCAATATATTAAGAATGTTGGCAGAGTGGTGGATTTTATTCGGGATTATCACTATGTCAGAAGTGTTGCTCCTCGTTTAATAGTTTTGGCCACTCTTAAAAATGACAAAAATAAAGACGGGCGAGATGTGGCTACTTTTACCACCGGAGTGGTGGGTATTAATCCAGAGAAAGACAACGACGCCATTAATATTGAAGCAAATATGATTGCCGGCAGATACTTGCGGAAAGGCGATTTTGGCAAAGCCATTTTGGGCGCCGATGTGGCCGGAGGCTACGGCAGTTCGGTTTTTCCCGATGATTTGGAGGGTGTGCGAGTGGGAGATAAAATTAAGGCAAAATTTGCCAACGGATTGGAAAAAGAATACAGGATAGTGGGAATTTTTAAAACCAAGAATTTTGATACCGATTCCAAAATGTTTGTAATAAGGAGAGATTTGGATAGAGTGCTGGGAACAAGCAGGGAAGAAGCCAGCGAAATCGTTGTTAGATTGAATGATAAAAATTTTTCCAAGCAGGCAATAAAAGATTGGCGAAAGTTGTCTTTAGCCGGCTTGAGCTTGGTTGATTGGGAAGAGAAATTGGCTTTTGGTCGGAAAATAAACAAGTCGTTTGATATGGTGGGAAATATTTTACGGATGATTGGCTCTCTGGTGGCCGGTCTGGTTATTTTTATCGTTATATTTGTGGAGGTGGTAAATCGGCGAAAACAGATTGGGATTTTGAAAGCAATCGGCTTGCCGGAAGTCACTCTGGTTTATTCTTATATTATTCAGGGATTATTTTTTACTTTGACCGGAATTTTGTTAGGCTACCTGTTAATGTCCGGCGGAGTGATTGGTTTTTTCAAAAAATACCCGATAGATTTTCCAATGGGTTGGGTAGTGCCGGTGGTGAAAAATAGATCCTTGCGGTTGAGTGTGGAACTTTTCTTGCTGGCCGGTTTTATTGGTTCGCTTTTTCCGGCTTGGCGCGAGGTTCGGAAAAGGATTTTGGATTTAATGAGATGAAGACGGTTATATGGATAGAGGTTGTATGGATAGAGAACGATCTCTTATTTCTAACCGATGAAAGGTAGTTACTCCAAACACAAGAGAAACTATTTGTTTCCTTTTAACCGTATAAGGCAACAAGGAGGGTGGTAGGGTAGGCCGAGAGAGTGTTTTCTAATTTCTAACTTTTAAATTTATGTCTAACAGGATTTGTGTTTTTGGAGATAGTGTTGTTTATGGTTATGACGATATTGATCAGGGAGGGTGGTGCGACAGACTTAAGCAAGAATGTTTTAAGAGAGATGAATGGTCGGTATATAACCTGTGAATTTCCGGCGACACTTCCGAATCCGTGGCAAGAAGATTTAAAAATGAATGTGGCGTAAGGCTTCCAAAAATTATTTTAGTTGCTGTCAGACTTAATGATTCCACTTTTGATAGAGATTTGAATAAATGTCGAGTTACACCTGAAAAAACAAAAGAAAATTTGGAGGAGTTTATTGAAGTTGCGAAAAAAAAATGATAGCGAGATTGTCTTCATCGGGTTAACTAGAGTGGTTGATAAATTGTTGATGCCGGTACCATGGCAGAAAAATTTGTCGTATTCCAATGAAAATGTTAAGAAATATGATACGGTGATTAAGAGGGTAGCCGAGGAGAATAATGTTCTATATTGTCCGATATTTGATCTACTGGATGACAAAGATTTGTCGGGCGGATTACACCAATTCTGTTGGTCACCGGAAGATGTCTGAGAAAATTAAAGAATTTCTAAAAAGAGAATGGATTGACAAGGTTTAATTAGTGTTGTAAACTCTAAGTAAGAATAAATCATACTTTTAGTTTACTAATATGCGAAAAAGTCCTATTTTACAATTGTATAAAAGCAAAGACACGGTTTTTACGGCTCGGGAAATAGCTTTGATTTGGCGCGAAGACGATTTAGATCGCTTAAAAAACAAAATAAAATATTATTTAGGCAAAGGTGATTTAATCAGATTGCGTAGGGGTGTTTATGCTAAATCTGGCTATGATGTCAAGGAAGCGGCTGTTCAAATTTACAAGCCGTCGTATATCAGTTTTGAAACAGTTTTGTCTTCAGTAGGAATAACTTTTCAATATTATGATACAATTTTTGTAGCCAGTTACCTTTCCAGGGAAATTATATTAAATGATGGCCAAAAAATCAGGTATCGTAAATTGAAAAACGATGTTTTATTAAATGACAAAGGAGTTATGCAAAAAAATGGGATTGCTATCGCCTCGGTTGAAAGAGCATTTTTAGATATGATCTATGTTAATCCGAAATATTATTTTGATAATTTGTCAGTGATTGATTGGGAGAAATGTTTTCGGTTGGCGGGGATTTATAAAAACAGGTCATTGATAAAGATAGTAAGCAATTATTATAAACAAAATGCTTGACTGGGAAAAACACAAATTTAATATGGTGCGGATTTTGAAAGACATTTATGAGCATCCGCGATTGGGAAATTATCTTGGTTTTAAGGGTGGAACGGCTTGCAATTTCTTTTACGGTTTGCCACGCCATTCGGTTGATTTAGATTTTGATTTGTTGTTTTCGGAAAATATGACCGAGGATGATAGACAGGAAAGAGAAAAATTTGTTTTTGAAGAGATTAATAAAATATTAAAGCGATATTCTGAGTTTAAAGTTCGTGAAGCAACGATAAAGCGCTATACGATTTTCTTTTTATTGAGTTATGGCGAGGGAGAGCATACTGTTAAGATAGAAATTTCCCGTCGTCCCATGAAAAGTAAATTTGTTGTGGAAGAGTATTTGGGAATCCCGATGTTAGTGATTGTAAAGGAGGACGCTTTTGCTAATAAATTGGTGGCGTTACTGGATCGAAAAAAGGTGGCAATGCGTGACCTTTTTGATGTTCATTTTTTCTTTTCAGATGGCTGGGAGATTAATGAGGAGATCATTAGGGAAAAAACTGGAAAAAAACTGGATGAATACTTGGATGATTGTGTTAAATTTATCAAGAAACTTTCTGTCAGAAATATTTTAGATGGATTGGGGGAGTTGCTTGATCAAAGTCAAAAAGATTGGGCAAGGGATAAATTAAAAGACGATACGATTTTTTTGATAAAAGCATATCGGGAGAGGTTGGTGAAAAAAGGTTTTGTGAAAGGGAGAAAATAAATTTTATCTCGATATTTGACCTACTGGATGACAAAGATTTGTCGGACGGATTGCATCCCAGCTTTGTCGGTCATCAGAAGATATTTGAGAGGATTAGAGAATTTTTAAAAGAGAATGGATTGGTGTAATGACTAAGGTTGATTTACAGAGTAATTTATTACCCAATGTTATGTGTTTATATTTGTAAGGGTTGGACATTTACATTTTGTTAATCAGTAAACAGAAAATGGCGTGAATATTGGCAACCAAATTTAAAACCTGTTAATTTCAATTTAGATTTTATTTTTTAAGTTTTTTTACAATGGATTGGCGATTTTTGGAAATTTTTATCACTTTCTTTTTGACCGGTTTTATCACTTGGTACGGAACCGGTTTAGATGATCTTTTGTTTATGTCTGTCATTTTTAAAAACAAAAATCATAAGCAAAAATTGGCTATGTTTTTTGGTAACCTTACAGCGGTTTCTTTAATAGTTTTGTTGTCCGCTTATTTATCTCATTTTAACGAAAAACTGTCTGATTATCCGTTCTTGTTGCGGTTACCGGGAATAATTCCCATTGTGATTGGATTTTTGGAAATAAAAAACTTAGCTTCTCAAAAAAGAAGGAAGAAAATAAAGAAGGAGTTTAGAAGAGGAGGTTGTTATCGTTTGTTTTCTTTCGCTTTTTTTCTTTATATTTTCAACAGTGTTGACGATTTTGTGGTAACCTCTTCCATATTTTTTGTTAACAGTGAATTTGTCAAAATTTTAGCCTATGGCCTGGGTTTTGTGTTTGGGTCGGCGGTGTCATTGTATTTAGCTTCAAAATTTTCCAGAATAACCAGAAAAATTTCATTTTTGGAATTTCTTGCTCCAGTGGTGCTGATTATTATCGGTACGTTAATTTTGTTCGGATTTTTTGAACGTTGATTTACGTTGAGGATTTGAAGTTTCTAAAAATTTGATGTCTAGTGGAGTTTTTAAATAGTGTCTAAATAGTCAAGCAAAAAATGACTGAAACCGTTTTAAAAGTAAAAAATTTGGTGAAAGTTTATCAACCGGAAAGTGTAAAGCCAGTGAAAGCTTTACAAGGTGTTGATTTAGAGTTGAAAAGGGGGGAATTTGTGGCTCTGATGGGTCGGAGCGGTTCGGGAAAGTCAACTCTTTTGCATCAGTTGGCTTTGTTGGACCGGCCGACATCCGGTGAGGTGAAAATAAAAGGTGTCAATATTGCCGAATTATCAGAAAAAGAGAGAGCGCGTTTTCGTTTGGAAGTTTTGGGATATGTCTTTCAGGATTATGCTTTAATGCCGGAACTGACTTTGTATGAAAATGTTGCTTTGCCAATGATGGCCCTGGGTGTATCCAAGAGAGAATATGATAAAGATGTGAGAGAGGTTATTGAAAAGGTCGGGTTAAAGGGAAGGGAGGATTTTTTGCCGGCGGAATTGTCCGGTGGAGAACAACAAAGGGTTTCCATTGCGCGAGCGGTGGTTAATAAGCCGGAAATTCTTTTCGCCGATGAACCGACGGCTAATTTAGATTCTGAATCGGCCAGGGCGGTGATGGAATTGATGAGCGACTTGGTAAAAAAACACGGACAGACGATTCTTTTAGTGACCCATGAACCCGATGATGAACGTTATGTTGATAGGAGTCTTTGGCTTCGTGATGGTCGGTTGGTGAATAGTAAAGTTGTAAATAAATAAGATGGGTATTTATAAATTTATTGACGGAGAAAGTGGAAGAGGTTTTGAGTTTAGAGTTCGCTTGAGCGATCGAGCTAAGACTTTGCTCGTGCTTATTACTAAGGATAGACGAGTGATTGTAACGATACCACGGAGAAAGGCGTCTTTTGTTAGGGCTTCGTTGGTCACAAAGTTTTTGGATGAAAAAAAGGAGAATATTTTTGCGGTTTTGGAAAAATACGAGCGATTGGCAAAACTCTATCCGGATTTGTTTGATTTCAGTCGGAAACATTATTTGCGATATAAGGAAGCGGCGCGAGATTTAATCCGGCGGAAGGTTGATTATTATGCCAAGAAATATGGTTTTCAATATAAACGTTTGTCAATCAGAAATCAAATGACTCGCTGGGGGAGTTGCTCGGCTTCCGGCGGTTTAAATTTCAGTTATCGTTTGTTGTTTTTGCGACCGGAGGAGCAGGACTATATAATAGTGCATGAACTTTGTCACTTGCGTCAACCAAATCATTCTGGAAAATTTTGGCGAGAGGTGGAAAAAATATTGCCGAATTACAAAGATATTCACCGGAGTTTAAAAGCCAAAAGCTGATTGACATGTTTGCTGGTGATTTTATGTCTTCAAGATTGTTGATATTTGTTTGATATTTTCTAATGCAAAAAGAGCTACCTCTCAGCTTGTTGTAGGGTAGCTTACTGCTTGTGGATTTTGTTTCCAGAGTCCAGTCCGGGTGACTTAACAGGCTGCGATAAATTTTGGCTACTTGTTTGAAATTATGGTCCAAATAAGTTGTTACCGTCTTTCTTTCCTTTGATAAATCTTGTACCTTTCTTTCGTTTTGACTAATGGATTCCGACTTTATCTTATTGGTTGATTTTGTTTGCTACCAAGATTGGAAGTATTATGATATTATTGATAATATCATAATAAAAGATTGATTATTTAAGAGATTGGAGAAGAGGGAGTTGTTAGCTCCGATTTTGTTTTTTTAACTTCAATATTCGGGGTGGTTTTTTGCGCAGTTTATCGATGAAACGTTAAATGGGCTATTCCGTGGTAAGCTGACGGAGAATTCTTTTTGATCAAATTAACCAACTGCATATTGTTGCTGAATTGCGATGTCATTTTTAATGATTTATCAAGAGAGCCGTCGGTATCATTTTGGATGATTTGATGCGTTAACTTGCAATATTTAAATCTCTGTGCTATCCTTTGGGGAGTTGATAGCCGAGAGATTGGTGTTTAGTTAAGCTTTTAATTTGAATCAATGGCAGTACCAAAGCAAAGACAGACCAGGGGTCGCACGAGAAGGCGAAGAGCCGGGCACAGAAAAATTACAGCAAAAAAATTGGTTGTTTGTTCCAATTGTGGCAGGAAGATTTTGCCACACCGAGCCTGTCCTTATTGCGGATATTACAAAGGCAAAAAGGTAGCCCCGGTGGTTAAATAGCGTAAATAAAAAGTAATAAAATGATTTCCCGTCACTTAGCCAGAGTTATAGCTTTGCAAAGTTTATATGAATGGGATTTTAACAAATTGCCCAAAGAGAAAGTGGGTGATGTTTTGGAGCATAACTTGGCTCAATTTGTCAAAGACGTGGAAAAGGATAAAGCCGGAATTGAATTTGCGACTGAATTGGTTTTTAACACGATAGAAAATCGAGACAAAATAGACCCGATTATTGAAAAGTGCGCCCCCGATTGGCCCTTGGAGCAAATAACGGTGGTGGACCGCAATGTTTTGCGTTTGGGAATCTACGAGTTGTTATTCAGCGATTATTCCAAAACTCCGCCGAAAGTGGCTATCAATGAAGCCATTGAGCTGGCCAAAACTTTTGGTGGAGAAAAATCGGGAAAATTTGTTAACGGAGTGCTGGGAACTGTTTACAAGCAGTTGGGTGAACCGATGAAGGAAGACGGGAAGGAAAAAACGAAGAATGAAGAACAGAAGAAGACCGAAAGTAAAGACCAAAAAAAAGATAAAGAACTTGGAGGGAAAAACATGAAAAATAAATCTTGATTGTAGATTCCGAGAGTGGAAGTTGGCTTGACTGTTTGAGGATTTTGATTACCAGTTTATTTTAAAAAAATGACGGAAGACTATAGCGAGCTAGAGAAAATTTTAAAAGTTGATTTTAAGAATAAAGATTTGTTGGCGGAAGCTTTGACGCATCGTTCCTATTTGAATGAGCACCGGGGTTATAGATTGGATCACAATGAGCGATTGGAATTCCTGGGTGATGCTGTTTTGGAGTTGGTGGTAACGGAATATCTTTTCAAAAACTATTCAAATCCGGAGGGGGAGCTAACTAATTGGCGAGCGGCCTTGGTTAAGGGAGATAATTTGGCGGTAGTGGCCGATGAGCTTGGTTTGGAACGTTTTCTAAAAATGTCCAAAGGTGAGAAAAATACTCTGGGGCGAGCCAGAAGGTACCGGCTGGCAAATCTGGTGGAGGCGATAATAGGGGCGATTTATTTAGACCAGGGTTATGTGAAGGCGCAGAGATTTATTTTGGATAATGTTGTGGTGAAATTGGATGAAATTTTGAAGAATAAAAGCTATTTGGACGCCAAGAGTTACTTTCAACAAAAAGCGCAGGAATTGGAGCGTCAAACGCCACACTATGAAGTGTTGTCAGAAAGCGGTCCGGATCATGATAAAACTTTTAAAGTGGGAGTTTTTATTGGCGAGGAAAAGGTGGCCGAGGGTGAAGGACATTCCAAACAGGAGGCGCAAAGAGTGGCGGCAGCTAACGGTTTAAAAGTGAAAGGTTGGAATTAGTTGAGATGATATTCGGGGTTGACAGAAATCTTTTTTGTGCTACATTTATCTAGCTGACAATATTGAGATATATCGCGGGGTAGAGCAGTCTGGCAGCTCGTCTGGCTCATAACCAGGAGGTCGCAGGTTCAAATCCTGCCCCCGCAACAAAAAGTGAAAGAGGCTTTCCTGTGGGAAGGTCTTTTATTTTTTTAAGTTGGAGTGGTACGCAATGAGAATATAGTGAGTGGCAAGTAATGAGTGAAATATCAGATAACGAAGTGGCGAGTAGTTAGGAAACTGGATAGTAAGAAGTGAAAGATGAAAAAAGTGGCCCTATTTTGTTTGTGGCTTTTCACTAATTTAGAGTTTGGAGCTATCTCAGGTTTGTTTTGTTGGGAACTTTATTGAAGGTGAATGTTGTATTTAAGATTGACTAAAACTTGCTTTTTTTGTAAACTTTGAGGGTGAATTTGGCAAAAGTTTTTGTTTAATTGGATGCCGAGGCTTATTTGGAGAGGCCAGGGTAGCTCAGTTGGTTAGAGCGCGGGACTCATAAGCCCGAGGTCGTGAGTTCAATCCTCACCCCTGGTACAAGCGAGTAAAACTAAAATATGAAAATAGGTATTGATATCAGGGCCATAGCCAGTCAGAGAACCGGTGATGAAACTTACACGCTGGAATTGGTGAAGAATTTGGCTAGGATTGACAGGAAGAATGAATATTTTTTGTACACAGATACTTTTTCCGAAGAAAAATTGGCAAAAATAAAAAAACTTTTATCTTTGGATAATGCTAACTTTTTTATAAAGTCCGTTGGTCCAACCAGTAAGCTCTTTTGGACATTTTATTCTTTAGCTAAGCAAGCGCGGAAAGACAAGTTGGATATTTTGCATGTTCAGTATATTGCGCCGATTTTTTTAAGAAAAGATATTAGAATAATTACTACTATTCATGATATTTCCTTTGAGCGTTATCCGCAGTTTATTGCCAAGAAGGATTTGCTTGCTTTGAAGTTGTTAATACCACCATCTTTGCATCGGGCAGACAAGATAATAGCTGTCTCCAAGTTTACCGCTCAGGAAATAAAAAATGTTTATCCAAGGGTAGCTGGTAAAGTTGAGATGATTTATAATGGCGGAGTGTCGGAGGATTTCGGGGTTGTGACAAAGAAAGACGTTTTGAATTTTAGGAAAAAATATGGTAAACTAAAACCGTATTTGCTGTATTTAGGAACCTTGCAACCGCGCAAGAATGTTCCGTTTTTATTAAGGGCTTTCCGGGAGTTAAAGAAAAAGCATTCTCAAAGAGATTCTTTGGTTAAGAATTGTAAATTAGTAATTAGGGGGACACGTGGCGGTCGCAACTATGATTGGCGAATAGACTCTATTTTGGAGGATATTCGCAAAGATAATCCGAACATCTACAACGACATAAAGTTTTTAGGATATCAATCAACAAAGGAATTGGCTGTTCTGTTGCGGGAGGCTGAAGTTTTTTGCTTTCCTTCTTTGTATGAAGGCTTCGGTTTGCCAGTATTGGAAACGATGGCTGTGGGAACGCCTGTTTTGGCCAGTGATAGTTCCTGTTTGCCGGAAATTGTAGGTGATGGCGGTGTGCTTTATAGAGGTGACAATCAAAGTGATTTTGTAGAAAAGGTCCGTCGTCTTTTGCTTGACAGGGATTTACGAAGTAGAGTTGCGGAGGCCGGGCGACTAAGAGTGAAAGATTTTTCTTGGGAGAAAACCGCCCGGGAAACTTTGGAGCTGTATAATAAATTAAGATAGTAATATTATGTCTATTTCTGTTGTGCCCAAATCCAAGAGTAATTTGTTTAAGCGTTGGTGGTTTTGGCTCTTAGTGGTTTTGGTGGTATTTTTTGCGGGGCTGGGCTTTTTTATTTATAAAACCGGTTTGACATTAAACAAAATCTCTACCAAAGATAGCTCTATTTTTCAGAGCTTGGCCGGAGTGGTGGCCAGTGGTTCAAAAAATGAAATAAAAGAAGACGACGGTCGCACCAATATTTTGTTGTTGGGAATGAGAGGAGCCAATGTACCGGGTGGAGGGTTGCTGGCTGATACTATCATGGTGGCCTCCATTAAGAATGATGAAAACAAAGTGGCTTTGATTTCCATTCCGCGTGATTTGTATGTAAAAATTCCCGGAACAGAAAATCGTTCCAAGATAAACGCTGTTTACGCTTACGGGGAGGAAAAGGGTAAAAATCAAGGAATGGAATATATGAAAAGAATTGTCAGTGAGGTAACAGGTTTGCCCATCCATTATGTAGTGGCTATAAATTTTGCCGGTTTTAAACAGTTAATTGATGCGGTGGGTGGAATAGATATTGATTTGAAGGAACCGTTTAGCGAGCCATTGCAGTTTCACCAAATGCAGGTTTGTGATCCTAATGTTTTTACGGTTAGGTCCGGAAAAGTGCAAAGAAAAATAGACCATCGGGGTAAAGTGGTGGCGGAGTATCCGCTTTGTTACAATAAGAATGAAGAATGTGGCGGAGAGTTTCATTTGCCGGCGGGTAAAAATCATCTGGATGGCGAAAAAGCCTTATGTTATGTACGCTCCCGAATGACTTCCAGTGATTATGAAAGGGCTAAAAGACAGCAGGTGGTTTTAAGTCTGTTGAAAGATAAACTGATTTCTATGGGTACTCTTGGTAACTTTTCCAAAGTGAATAAAATTTTGAGCGCTTTAGGGAATAATGTAACTACTGATATGTCTATGGCCACCATTAAAAAGTTTTATTCCAAATATTCCAAAATGAAGAATCCGCAAATTTATCGTCGGGTCTTTGAAAATTCGCCGGAGGGTTTATTGATGGTGCCAAAGAATTCTCCCAAAGAAGCCGGATTTATTTTGGTGCCGCGAGCCGGTTGGGATAATTATTCGGCCATTCATGATGTTTGTAAAAATATTTTTACTCTACCTTCGCAAAGTGATATCAAGTCTTTGGATGAGTTTTCTGTTTCTAAAAAACATGAAGTATCCGTCGGAGATGAAGCAAAAAATGGGGCTGATTCTCAAAGATAATTTTCCTTTTTGGGTCTATCTTAGAGTTTTATTTTTAGCTTTAATTTTAGGATTGTATTTTTTGGTGTATCGTCTTTAGTATGAAAGAAAAAGAGTTGTCTATCATTGTTACTTCTTATCGTAAGCCGGAGCTGTTGGAGTTGTGTTTGAATTCTATTTTTGCCAATTTGAAAAATGATTTAGACTACGAAGTGATTGTGGCTGATAGTGAAACGCGAGAGGAGACCAGGGATTTGATGCGAGAGAAATTTCCGGAAATAACATTTATTTCTAATGAAAAAAATGTCGGTTTTGGCGTTTTGGCAAATCAGGGAATGAGAAAGGCAAGGGGGAGTTACTATTTTATCATTAATCATGATATTATAATCAAAGATGACGCCATCCAAAGCTTGCTGAGCTATTTAAGGAATGAAAGAAATGTTGGATTGGTTGGTCCGAAGTTGGTTAATTTTGATGGCAGTATTCAACCCTCGGCTTTTCGTTTTTACAAATTGAGAACGATTGTTTTTCGGCGGACTTTTTTACAAAAATTTGCTTTTGCCAAAAGGCACCTGGATTGGTTTTTAATGAAGGATGAAATAGCTAAAAAAAAGATATTGGAGGTTGATTGGGTAATGGGTTCGGCGATGATGGTTTCTCGGGAGGCGGTGGAAAAAGTCGGTGGGTTTGACGAGCACTTTTTTCTTTATTTTGAAGATGTGGATTGGTGTTGGCGTTTTTGGCAGGCTGGCTACAAAGTGATTTACAATCAGAATGTTACGGTAGCTCATTATCATGGGAAGGCCAGCGGAAACAAGTCGGTGTTGGAAGCGGTTCTGCTAAATAAGTTTGCCCGAATTCACATTAAAAGCGCTCTTTATTTCTTTTGGAAACACTGGGGGGAGGAGCGTCCTCATTAGAATTGGTTTGCTGAGGACTAGAAAGAATAATTTGTTTGAGTAGAGTGAATAGTTTTTAGTTTTAAGATTAGAGAAAATGAAAAATTTTAAATATCATTTGTTGGCGATTTTGATTTTGGGATTGGTTTTTTATTCCGGTGTGGCTTGGGGTAAATATACTAGTAAACCCTTGTCTCCAGACAAAGGCACGCGGTCATTTTTGCAACAACTGGCTAATCCAAAGGAAGTTTTTTCCGGAGATCCGGAAGCAGAGAAACCGAAAAAAGTTCGTTTTGATATTTTCTGGAATGTTTGGAAGAAAGTTGATTTGGAGTATGTTGACCAAAAGACTGTGAAAAATACACAAAAGAGAGTTTATGGCGCAGTGAAGGGAATGGTGGCGGCCTTGGGCGATCCTTACTCCGTCTTTTTTGATCCGGAAGAAAGTAAAATTTTTACCACCGAATTGGACGGTAAATTTACCGGTATTGGGGCGGAGTTGACCATTAAAGACGGTGTTTTGACAGTAGTGGCGCCGATTGATGGAATGCCGGCGCAAAAAGCCGGACTTTTGGCCGGAGATAAAATCATTAAAATTGATGGCAAGTTAACCACCAATATAACCTTGTCGGAAGCGGTGAAAAAAATCAGAGGGGAGAAGGGAACAAAAGTGGTTTTGACTGTTTTACATAAAGGGGCGGAGAAGCCGGAAGATATTGAAATTGTCAGGGACGAAATTGATATTAAGAGTGTTGAGTATGAGAAAAAAGATGACAGCATTGCTTATATAAGGATTAAAGGGTTTATGGAGGACACGGCTGATGAATTCAGGGAAGTTATTCCCAAAATTTTGAAGGACAAACCTAAAGGAATTATTCTGGACGTCAGAAGTAATCCGGGGGGCAGTTTGACGGTGGCGGAAAACATAATCTCCAAGTTTGTGAATAAGGGAGAAGTTATTTTGTGGGAGCGAGATAAAAATGGTCGGGAAACGGCTCATTATGCCAAGGGCAAGGCTTTGTTCAATGATTTACCGGTGGTCGTTCTGATTGACGGAGGAAGCGCCAGCGCTTCGGAAATTTTGGCCGGTGCCTTGCGGGATATTAGAGAGGCTATGTTGGTGGGAGAGAAAACTTTTGGTAAAGGCTCGGTGCAAGCGTTTGAACGTTTGAAAGATGGTTCCAGTTTAAAAATTACTGTGGCCAAATGGTTAACGCCCAGTAAACAATCCATTGATAAGGTGGGAATAAAACCAACGGTGGAAGTAAAGTTGACTTTGGATGATATTAAGAAGCGAAATGACAAGCAATTGCAAAGAGCTTTGGAGGAATTGAAAAAGATGATTGCAACAAGGAAGGCAGACTAATTTTAGTTGACAGGGGAGGGTTTTTAAATTAGACTGAGTTGGTTGATTGGCGCCATTAGCTCAGTTGGTAGAGCAGTCGCCTCTTAAGCGAATGGTCGGGGGTTCAAATCCCTCATGGCGCACGGATTTTTGTTTGTTTTTGGAAGAGGATTGGTCTTTTATTTTTTGTTGGGCATCCGTAGCTCAATTGGATAGAGCACTTGGCTTCGGACCAAGGGGTTGCAGGTTCGAGTCCTGCCGGATGTACTTTTGATTTTTTAATATCTTTTAAAAATAATGTTGCCGGCTTGACATTATTTTTTTTAAAGCTATAATTCCTAGTAGTTTAGTAGGAATTAAGAAGTTGTTTTTGATGCTGATATGAAATTTTCCAGGGCAACCACCTACGGTTTGCGCGCTCTGGGTAACTTACTGTCGGCAGGAGCCGATGATATTTCCAGAGTAAAGTCTTTGCAGTTAATAGCCAGAGAAGAAAAAATTTCCTTGAAGTTTTTGGAAAGGCTGTTTTCTCAGCTTAGAAAGGCCGGAATCGTTGCTTCTGTCAGGGGCGCAAATGGCGGCTATTATTTGCAGAGAGGCGCTGAAAAAATCAGTTTGTTGGATGTTTTGCAGGCTCTGGGAGAGGATTTGGCTGTTTTCGGTTGTCTGGCGGATACAACCGGAAGAGTAAAATGTCGCCATAGCGAAAATTGTGGAGCGGTGCCGGTATTGCAGAGAGTACAGGGAGCGATTAATCAGACTTTGGGAGAAATGAGATTGAGAGATTTGATAGAGTCTGTTGAGGAATTTTGATTTGTAAATTTGTCAGCCCTAGGCTAATCAGTCTAGGACTTGATAAATTTTAGTTCAAATATAATTGTTCAAATTTTAAATTCTTCAAACAAGCTGTAAATTGCCGAACATTTTGTAATTATTATTGTTTTAAACATTTAAAATTAAGTTATTTAAAATTGAATTAAAATTTAAAATTTACAAATTAAAATTATAAAACCATGTATTCAAAAAAGGTTTTAGATCATTTTAAAAATCCTCGCAATCAAGGCAAATTGGAGGATGCCAATGCGGTAGCGCAGAAGGGTAATCCGGTTTGCGGAGATGTGATGAAGATTTATTTGAAAATTGAGAATGGCATTATTAAAGACGCCAAATTTGAGACTTTGGGTTGCGCGGCGGCCATTGCGGTTTCTTCCCTATTGACGGAGTATATCAAGGGAATGACTTTAGAGGAGGCAAAAAAGGTGACCAAAGATGATATTATTAGAGAAGCTGACGGTTTGCCTCCGGCCAAGGTTCACTGTTCTATGCTGGGAATTGATGCGGCTTTAACAGCTCTAAAGAATTATGAGGAAAGGGAAAAATAATTTGTGGAGCTTATCCTGTTAAGGTTTTAACAGTAGTGAAGGTTGATAAATCTATTTTGCTAAACAATTTTAATTTGTAATTTGTCAGCCCTAAGCTGATCGGTCTGGGACTTGATAAATTTTAGTTTAAATATAATTGTTCAAATTTTAAATTCTTCAAACAAGCTGTAAATTGCCGAACATTTTGTAATTATTATTGTTTTAAACATTTAAAATTAAGTTATTTAAAATTGAATTAAAATTTAAAATTTACAAATTAAAATTATAAAACCATGATTTATCTAGATCACAGCGCAACTACGCCGGTGAACGAGGAAGTTTTCCGAAAGATGAAGCCTTATTTTTCGGAAAAATTTGGTAATGCTTCCTCCATTCATTCTTACGGTTTAGAGGCTTTTGAAGCGGTGGAAGAGACCAGAAAAAAGGTGGCCGATTTTTTGGGCGCCGATCCCAAAGAGGTGCTTTTTACTTCCGGAGCGACAGAGTCAGACAACCTGGCTGTTTTTGGAGTGGCGGAGGCTCAAGAGAAAGAAGGAAAAAAATTGTCTGAATTACATTTTATTACCACTTCAGTGGAGCATCCGGCAATAGAAGAGCCGTTTTTAAAATTAAAAAGAAAGGGAGCGCAAGTGACCTTTTTACCGGTTCAATCAAATGGAATAGTGGATTTAAAGGAAGTGGAAAAGGCTATTCAGGACAACACGGTTTTTATTTCCATGGTTTATGTTAACAGCGAGGTTGGCGCTAAACAGCCGATAAAGGAAGTTGGGCGCTTGGTTAAGAATGTTAGAGAGATCAGAAAAAAGAAAAACAATCTTTTGCCTTTGTTATTCCACACTGATGCGGTTCAGGCAGCTAATTTCTTTACTTGTGATGTTAACGAGTTGGGAGTTGATTTAATGTCTTTGTCCGGGCATAAAGTTTATGGTCCCAAGGGCGTTGGCGCTTTGTTTGTTCGCCGAGGAGTGAAATTGATGCCTCAACAGATTGGCGGGCATCAGGAAAACAATTTGCGCAGTGGAACTTATAATGTGCCGGCGATTGTGGGAATGGGAGAGGCTTTAAAAATTGTCAAACGTGATCGGGCCAAGAACAATGTTTATTTGCGTTCTCTGCAAAAAAAGTTGATAGACGGAATTTTAAATAAAGTTCCTCAGGCTCATTTGACGACTGATGTTAAGAACTCCAGTCCGGCCCATGTGCATTTTATCTTTCCCGGAGCAGAAGGGGAATCCGTTCTGATGGATTTGGATTTGAATGGAATCTGTGTTTCCACCGGTTCGGCTTGCGCTTCCAGTAGCTTGAAATCATCGTCAACTTTGGCGGCTATGGGCGTTTCTAAAGAAATAGTGCACGGGGCGATTAGAATGACTTTGGGTTTAGATAATACGGAAGAGCAAATTGATAAAGTGTTGGAGATTTTGCCAAAGGTGGTAGAAAAGTATCGCTCTATGTCGCCCGATGATTTGTTTACTTCCGAGAAGTAAGCCAGATTCTTGATTTTTTGCAAAATCTTTACTGAAGGCGGAGTTAAAATTAGTTTTTTTATTGTTCCCTTTTTTGTTTTTTTTGATAATTTGTCCCTTTCCTTTTTTGTATTTTTGTGTTTCTAGAGAAATTGGACATTTTCTTTTTAAAAATTGTGAAGATGGACTATTATGATATTATTGATAATATCATAATAGGTGGCGAGAGATGGTTGTGAGTGGGACAGTGAGAAAAAGGTGGTCATCTAATACATAATCTTGAAAAAATCCACTCTTGTGCTATACTGTGGCGGTGAATTTGATTTTTGTGAATTGAAAAAATGTTGAGATGGCGGGTATAGTTCAATGGTAGAACACTGGTTTGTGGCACCAGTTACGAGGGTTCGATTCCCTCTACTCGCCCACTTGGTTTTGATTTATTGTATCTTTGATTAAGTCCGGTTTCTTCAGAGAAAGCAGTCGTTCCCGGCTGTTTTTTGTTTGGCAAATTTTGGATTTGGGTGTATAATGTCGTGACGAGAAACTTATCTAGGGTTTTTTCTTTCCGATATTCAATTAAACTTTTTGGATGTTATTTTCTATACTTGATGTTTGACACTTTGTTAACTGAAGAAGGACTCAAACATATGTCCGAAAATAGCATCCGGAAAGCTTGAAGGGCAGAGAGTTTGGGAGAGTAGTCCCGAATGAGTTAGAGAAATTAAAAATTAAAATTAAAAAATTATGAATAAAGAAACATATAGAATTTCCAAGGGAAAATTAGTTGTTCTTTTGTTGGTGGCCTTGCTGTTTGGTATTTTCTTAGCTTCGGTGGGAGACAGAGCTTTGGATAATTTGAGAACCGATTTGCATAACCAGAAGATTCTATTGGCGAAAAAAGTGCAGCGTTGGAAAATTTTTCCCAAAAATTTCTGGCGAAGTAAAAATATTGAGGGGCAAAAAGAGGTAATAAAAGTTGTAGATGAACAATCGCAAGTTATTAAAGTTGTTAAGGAAGCTTCGCCGGCGGTAGTGAGCATTGTGGCTTCGGCTCAAGTGCCAACCTTTGAGACTTACTTTGAAAACCCTTTTGGAGATTTGCCGGACGGTTTTGGTGATTTTTTTGATTTTAGAATTCCTCGGCGCAGACAGAATGGCACTCGAGAAATGAAAATAGGAGCCGGTACCGGTTTTATAGTTTCTTCCGATGGTTATATAGTGACCAATAAACACGTGGTATCCAATCCGGAGGCAAAGTATGTTGTTTACCTAAACAGCGGAAAAGACAAAGGAGAAAAAATAGAAGCCAAAGTTTTGGCGCGCGATCCTAACACAGATTTGGCTATTTTGAAGATAGACAAGGATAACTTACCTTATCTTAAATTTGGTGATTCCAGTAAGTTGCAAGTTGGACAGACAGCAATTACTATTGGCTACGCTTTGGGAGAATTTGATAATACGGTTAGCAAGGGAGTGGTTTCCGGTCTTTCCCGTTCCATAACAGCCGGTGGACCTTTGGGGATGGGAGAGGAAAGATTGGTTGGTTTGATTCAAACCGATGCGGCCATTAATCCGGGAAATTCCGGTGGTCCGATGTTGGATATTGCCGGCCGAGTGATAGGGGTGAATGTGGCGATGGCCAACGCAGAGAACATCGGCTTTGCCATTCCGGCCAATGTTGCCAAAGCTGATTTTGAAGAAGTGAGAAAGAATGGAAGTATTGCCAAAAAAGATAAAGCTTTTTTGGGAGTGCGTTATTTGCCGATTGATGCCGACATTAAAGCCAAAAATAATTTGCCTTATGATTACGGGGTTTTGGTAGTTAGAGGTCAAGGGCGAGGAGAGCTGGCGGTGGTCCCCGGTTCACCGGCGGATAAAGCCGGCATTGTGGAAAATGATATTATTTTGGAAGTTGATGGGCAGAGAATCAATGAACGAAACAGTTTAATAGATTTAATTTCTAAACACAAACCGGGCGACAAAGTGAAACTAAAGATTTATCACAAAGGGAAGGAAAAAGAAGTGGAGGTCACTCTGGCGAAGAGATAGAAAGTAGGTGGGAAATTAGTGAAAGATAATAACCGGAGCGGGCTGTTTGGTCCGCTTTTTGTTTTAGAAAAAATTTGTTATAATTTGGTTGTGGATTAGTTATCTAAAATTTAATTGTTATTTTTATGACTAAGCAACAAAAAAACAAAAACTGTCAAAAGTGTGGGCAGAAATTTGTTATTTCAGAAAATGATCTTAAACTTTATGAAAAAATGCAAGTTCCGGAGCCGGAATGGTGTCCGAATTGTCGTCTGGAGTACGGCTTGGCCTTTTGGGCTTTTGGGAAGTTTAACATTCGCCAGAGTGATTTAAGTGGGGAAAAAATTATTTCTATTTTTCCTCCTGAGGCGGATTTTCCCGTTTACCACTCTAAGGAGTGGCATTCTGATAAATGGGAGGCTCCGGAGATGGATTTGGATCTGGATAAACCATTTTTTCAGCAATTGAAAGAATTGCAGTCAAAATCTCCGCATCCTCATCAGTTGGGATCTAATAATGTAAATTGTGATTATTGTGATGATGTTTGGAATTCCAAGAATTGTTATCTTTGTCGTTCTTTGGCTAACGGGGAGAATTTGCTTTATAGTTATCGAGTGATAGGTTGTCGCGATTCTATTGATGTAACTTATTCTTATAATCTGGAACGAAGTTATGATGCTGTTTATTGTTTTGATTCTTACAATATTAAGTATGCCTTTAATTCCCGAAATTGTTCTCATTCAAGTTTTATTTACGACTGTCGCAATGTTGACAATTGTTTTATGTGTTGGAATTTGCGTAATAAATCATATTGTATTTTAAATAAACAGTATTCCAAGGAGGAATACGAGAAAAAAATAAAAGAATATAATTTGGGAAGTTATCAGGTGGTGCAAGAATTAAAGAAAAAATTTGCTGATATTTTACAGAAAGAGGCTATTCACAGGGAAAATATTGATTTTAAAACGGTTGATTGTACGGGAAATTATATTGATGAAAGCAAAAATTGCCACGACTGCTATTTTTTGGAAACTTCGGAAAATTGCTCTCATGTTTTTCGAGGTCTTAAGAATAAAGACTGTATTGATTCCCCCGGTCTTTTTGGTTGTGAATTGAGTCACGCTTCTATGCAAATAGCCGACTCCTACAACACGAAAAATTCTATGTATGCGGTTAATTGTAGAGACTCGGAATATCTTGATTTTTGTTATGATTGTGAGAAATGTTTTGGCTGCGTTGGTTTGAAAAAGAAAAAATATTGTATCCTAAATAAAGAATACAGTCCGGAAGAGTATGAGAGTTTGGTGAAAAAATTGAAAGAAAAGATTAAAGAGGAGGGCAAAGAATCGCACAACTTTTTCCCGTTAAACATGGCTCTTCTTGGTTACAATTTATCTCTGGCGGAGACCTATTATCCGAAAACGAGGGAAGAGGTGGAAAAAATGGGTGGCCGTTGGGATGAAGTTGAAACGGTTAAAAATACACAGAGAGAAATAATTCCTTTTATAGATGATATTAAGGATGTTTCCGATGATGTTTTGCAGAAAGGTTTTCAGTGCGAAGTTAGTGGTAGACCATTTAGTATTACTAAGGATGAATTAAAATTTTATAGACAAAATAACATTCCTCTTCCCCATCATTATCCGGACGAGAGAACGAAAACCAGGCTTAAAGCAATGACAGGACCGTTTCCTCGTCAGGAACATTGCCATTTTTGTCAGAAAGAAATTACCACTTATTACCCAAAGAACTGGGGTTATGAAAAGATTGCTTGCAAGCAGTGTTACAACAAAGAAGTAAACTAATTTGTATCGCAGAAGGTGGTTGAATGAGAACAGGTGAGGTGATTTTGTGTGCCGAATACTTTTTTGGTTTGAGTCGGTCAATCTCAATTGTGAAGTGGTGGTGTTTAAAGCGGGCTGTTTAGTCCGCTTTTTGTTTTGGATTTAGTTTGTTATAATTTAGTTGTGAAGCTGATTTGAGTACTTAAAAATATTGATGCTAAGTCAGGGTGAGAAAGCCAGATGTTGTCAAAATTGCCAAAAAGAATTTGCCATTAAGCCGGAATCTACGTCCTGAGCACAAAGAGGGGTTTCGCTTGATTAATCATTAAATTAAACATTGTGCAAGAAACAAGGATTTGCCAAAATTGCCAAAAAGAATTTATCATTGAGCCGGAAGACTTTGAATTTTATGAAAAAATTAAAGTGCCGGCGCCAACCTGGTGTCCGGAGTGTCGGTTGCAAAGAAGGATGGTTTGGAGAAATGAGAATAAGCTGTACAAAAGAAAGTGTGATGCAACGGGGAAAACTATTTTTTCTTGTTACAGCGAAGATGCGCCGGTGAAAGTTTTTGATACCAACTATTGGTGGTCTGATAAATGGGATGCATTGGAGTATGGGCAGGATTATAACTTTGCAAAAAATTTTTTTGAGCAATTACGCAGTTTGTATAAAGAGGTCCCGCTGATGAGTCGTTCTGTCATTGCTTTAATCAACAGTGATTATTGTATGAATGCCGGCTATTTAAAGAATTGTTATATGCTTTTTGATTCGGATAATGATGAGGATTGTTTATACGGAGTATCTGTCTATAATTCTAAAAAGAGTGTGGACAACGATTATTTGGAGTCTTCAGAACTGTGTTACGAAGACTTTCTCTGTGATAAATCTTATAAAGTATTTAACTCTGTAAGTTGCAAAAATTGTCAGGATGTTTATTTTTCCAAAAACCTTAAAAATTGTTCCAACTGTTTTGCCTGTGTAAATTTAAGAAACAAATCTTATTGCATCTTTAATAAACAATATACTAAAGAGGCTTACAAGCGAGTGTTGGCTAATTTTGATTTTAGTTCTTGGCAGTTTTGGGAAACCATTGGAAAAAAAGTGGAAAAATTTTTTCTTTCTTTTCCCAATAAATATTACCATGGTTGGCAAAATGTAGACTTCTCTGGTGATTATGTGTATGAATCAAAGAATGCCAAGAATTCGTATTTTGTTTATAGAAATGAGGACACTAAGTTTTGTCAGTTCAATATGGGAGGTGAGGTGAAGGATAGTTGCGATTATTCTATTTGGGGAAATAAGGTTGAACTTACCTATGAAAGTAGTCAGGTCGGGAACAATGCTTATGGAGTAAAGTTTTGTAATTTGTGTTTTGATAGTGTTCAGGATTTGGAATATTGTATTAGTTGTGTTTCTTCTCAAAATTGCTTCGCCTGCATCGGCCTCCGCAACAAACAATACTGCATCCTCAACAAACAATACTCCAAAGGAGAATACTTCCCAATGGTGGAAAAGATCAAAAAACATATGAATGAAATGCCTTACATTG
>Ga0256832_1000173_pt1 | contig 39850 bp, 34 predicted proteins | sample 134614metaG_FD_190534 | JGI IMG/M metagenome (GOLD analysis project Ga0256832, IMG submission 190534) | Hydrothermal vent microbial communities from Lau Basin, Pacific Ocean - 134-614 | ecosystem: Environmental > Aquatic > Marine > Hydrothermal vents | place: Pacific Ocean: Lau Basin | collected...
GTCATCGCCGAATCCTACGAGCGCATCCACCGCACCAACCTGGTGTGCATGGGCATCCTGCCCCTGCAGTTCAAGGACGGCGAAACGCCGAAGACCCTGGGCCTGTCCGGCAAGGAACTCTATTCCATCACCGGTCTGGCGCAAGGCAATCCGAAAGAAGTGGTAGTCACCGCCACGGCAGAAGGCGGTCATCAGACCATCTTCAACGCGCGGGTGCGCATCGACACCCCCAACGAGTGGGAGTACTACCGTCACGGGGGGATTTTGCCCTACGTATTGAGGGCTCTGGCCGCCAGCTGATTCACCTCCTCGGTTCGGGGTCGGAGTCAAATCTCCACAGATTGCAGAATACACGTAACATCACCATGATTTGACTCCGACCCCGACCAAGCTGCTTGGGGAAAACAGTTTTTTGTTATGCTTTCCCCATGAATAAGACCCGCTGGGCCAAGCAATTCCAACCCCTGCTGGCAAGCCTCAGGGATTTGCTGCCCGTCATCCTGGTGGTTAGTGCCTTTCAGTTGCTGGTGATTCGGCAGCCCCTGCCCGACCTGGCCAGACTGCTGCTGGGCCTGCTGTTCGTGGTCATTGGCCTGAGCCTGTTCATCAAGGGGCTGGAGATGGGTCTGTTTCCCATCGGCCAGTCCATGGCCCAGTCCTTTGCCCGCAAGGGCAGTCTCCTCTGGCTGCTGCTGTTTGGCTTTGCCCTGGGTTTCGGCACCACCGTGGCGGAGCCAGCCCTCATCGCCATCGCCGACGAAGCCGCCGAAATCGCGGCCGCGGGCCGGTTGATATCAGACTCCGACCAGGCCAGAGAAAGCTATGCCCGGGGATTGCGCTATACCGTGGCCCTGTCCGTGGGACTGGCCATCGTGCTTGGCGTGATCCGCATCATTCGCGGCTGGCCCATCCACTGGCTCATCGTGGGGGGCTATGTCTGTATCATCGTCATCACCGAATTTGCACCCCGGGAGATCATCGGCATTGCCTATGATTCCGGCGGCGTGACCACCTCCACCATTACCGTGCCCCTGGTGACGGCCCTGGGCGTGGGCCTGGCCTCGGCCATACGCGGACGCAACCCCATGATCGACGGTTTCGGTCTTATTGCCCTGGCGTCCCTGACACCCATCATGTTCGTAATGATCTACGGGATGGTCATCCATTGAAGGTTCTGGAGGGCTTGTGGCATACCGGCTTGGGCACCATTGTGGATGTCCTGCCCATCCTGCTCATCATCTTCGGCTTCCAGTTCCTGTATCTCAAGCGCCCTGTGCCCAATCTGAAAAAGGTAGTGGTAGGGTTTATCTACGTGTTGGCTGGCCTGGCTTTTTTTCTAGAAGGACTGGAACTGGCGCTGTTTCCCCTGGGAAAAACCATGGCCGCGCAGCTTACCGACCCTGAATTCCTGGGCATCGCTCATCCCCAGAATATCCACTGGTCCGACTACTATTGGGTTTACATCTTTGCCTTTGCCGTGGGCTTTTCCACCACCGTGGCAGAACCGGCCCTGCTGGCCGTGGCCATCAAGGCCAACGAGGTGTCCGGCGGGGCCATTGGCGTGTGGGGCCTGCGCACCGCCGTGGCTCTGGGCGTGGCCCTAGGATTGGTGCTGGGCACCTGGCGCATCGTCACAGGCTATCCCCTGCACTGGTTCATTATCGGCGGCTACGCCATTGTGGTGGCACAGACCATTTTCGCGCCACGCATGATAATCGCCCTGGCCTATGACTCCGGCGGTGTCACCACCTCCACAGTCACCGTGCCCCTGGTGACAGCCCTGGGCTTGGGACTGGCCCATCATATTCCCGGCCGCAGCCCCCTCATCGACGGCTTTGGCCTTATCGCCTTTGCCAGCCTGTTCCCCATGATGACCGTCCTGGCCCATGCCCAGATCGCCCAGTGGCGGGCGGGCCGCCCCTCATCCCTCTCTCAGGAGAACTGACATGCACTTCAAACTTATTGTCGCCTTTGTCGAGGACCACAAGACCGACGCGGTCATGAATGCCGCACGGGAGGCCGGCGCCACCGGCGCCACCATCATCAATAACGCCAGAGGGGAAGGCCTCACCAGCAGCAAGACCTTCTTCGGCCTGTCCCTGGAAACCCAGCGGGACGTGCTCATGTTTCTGGTGGAGGAGCACATGGCCCGGGAGATCCTGGAAACCATCGCGGAGGTAGGTGAATTCGAAGCCAAGCCCGGCACCGGCATCGCTTTTCAGATTGACGTGGAGGATGCCGTGGGTATCAGCCAGCAACTGAATGTCCTGAAGGAAAAAGTAAGGGAGGAAGTCTGATGAAAGACCGCAAGCTCATTCGGGTGCGGGAAGTGATGAAAACCCGTTTCGACATGGTCAACGGCATGGCCACGGTGGCGGAAGCCCTGGAGCAGATGAAACATGTGGAAACCAAGTCCCTCATCGTGGACAAGCGCACTGACGATGATGAATACGGCATGGTCATGCTTTCGGACATTTCCCGGGAAGTCCTGGCCCTGGACCGCTCACCCGAGCGGGTAAACATCTACGAAATCATGAGCAAACCTGTCATCAGTGTAGACCCGGAAATGGATATCCGCTACTGCGCACGGCTGTTCGAGCGCTTCGGCATCAGCCGCGCGCCGGTGGTGGAAAACAGAAAAGTCATCGGTATCGTGAGCCATACGGACATGGTTTTACATGGCTTGACCCGGCAGGTTTGACGAACTGAACAGGGTGTTCAGGCCCAGCATTTGTTGTGGGGATAAAAAAAGCGCCTTGAAACACTGTTCAAGGCGCAAGCCCAGCGATAATCCCGTCCAAAAAAACGCTTACAATACAGTAATGCGGGTTCGAGCCGTGCCCAAAACCTCTCCGGTCACCCAGTGCAATATATCGGCCGAAATAATGTACTCACCCGGCTGTGTAGGCTCAAAAATGATGTCGTAACGTTCGGCAGAATGCGCGCGCAACCCTTTGACTTGCACCGGCCTGGGCAAGGCGCGGCCATCAGACATATGGATGGTTCCAGTAAGTCCTCCAAAATCAAGCCGCTGAGGATGATATCCAGCGCAGATGTAACGTGCCAGCAGCTTTTCACCCACATTCAACGTTGCCGCGATACCAGGAGCATTCAAGGCGGATTGCGCGCCATCCACGCCAGTAATGATGAAATAATCCGGATTCAGATCATTCAAACCAACATCGGCCCCACAGGTCCCTGCTGTCCAATCCAGGGTGTGCCAGTACGAATCAATCTCGTCCACTGCCCATATCACCTCCTGATCATAAACCGGGCCACCGGAAAAGAGCGTACCCATCCCTTCAGGTGGATCAATGATGAGTGCTCCATACATACCCATTTCCGCATGCAGCACGGTGTTTGTATGACAATGGTAAAAATAGGTTCCAGCGTGGCTGGCCTTCCATTGATAGGTATAAGTACGTGAACTCACATCCCAGGTGATGTGCCCAACGCCATCACTGTATTTGTCTGGCTCGATGCCATGATGATGAATGGTATGTGCGCAACACATGGGAACCGACAGATTGGTATGCACTATCTGTCCCTGGTTTACCCGAATCGCTGGTGAAGGGAAACTTCCTCCCATGCCCATGCCCCCACCACCTTCGGTAAAGCCCCAGATACGAACACTATTGCCATCATCCATGGTCATACTGCCATTCATGTAAATGCCTCGGTCAAAACTGACATCCGCACTCACCAGGCGTGGATTGGCCTGCTGGTTCTCGTCATATATATAGCAGCCACCTCCCATGCCACCGCCAGAACCACCACCAGACATACCTCCAGAGCCACCCCCACTGGTGCTTCCGCCCCCAAAACCACCACCACGCCGCATGGCATTTACCGATGTTCTTCTATCTGACATTACGCCACCTCCTCACTCAAAAAATATATCGGTCAATGCGCCGAACATGTAGTAACCGCCCGCCGCTGTCTGGGACATCTCGGAATGCAAATGCATCGGGTATTCACCGACATCTGTCGGTGGCCATGCATCCGGCGGCGTCTCGAAAGGATAGATGACATCGAGCGCTCCCTTGTTACCATCAAGATAAAGACAGTCTTTCTTCCACACATCCGCACGAACCTCTCCGTTCTGGGTAAGCCATTCCATGTGATTGCCGTGCGTGTGGACAGACTGAGAACACATACCTGCATTGAGAATGCGTACAAGCGTTCTGTCTCCCACCTTTCCATGCAATGCCGTGCGGGGATCATGCATAGCGTCCGTCGCTGGATCCCCGTTTCCAGGCGCGCCAGGTGGCCGCGCCCCTAATCCATTTATGGTGAAAAATCTTGGAACATACTCCGTGTTTGGCGTCAATCCTCTGCTCAGGCGATCATGCCATGCGGGATCAATGTCGTGAAAAATCCAGAAATACTGTTGCACGAAAGTCGGACTGCCTGGATACAATTCATTGTCCGAGCCAGCAGGCATAACGGCCATTCCCCCATGCAGCCCCAGCAGCCGATTATGGGGGGCATCCAAGGCATCGTAATACATGTAGGTACCAGGCTTTTCCACGCTGAAACGCACGGTGCGCGTTTGCCCAGGGGCAATACTGCCACTGTCAACAACCCCGTCGATCACAAAACTGTGACTGCTGCTCAATGTGTTGACCAATGTTATCTCAACCGTATCACCAGCCTGTACCACAAGGGCTTCTCCCGGGACATCCAGGGAATCACTGCTGGAACTGAAGCCCCTGAAATAGATGGAAGTCCCATCGATCTGATCGATAAAACCTTCGGTGATGTAGAAAGTCCGCTGGATCAACTCAGCATGGCTGCGCGCGGACCAACTCAGTAGCCCCAGGCCGCTCAGCATGGTGCTCACACAACCAGCCCCTCCCAATCTCAAAAAATCACGACGTTTCAATGATTGAATCCTCCTAGTGAAATAGTTTCATGTGTGTTTCCCAGGATATTGTTTTTCCCTACGCCTGATTTCCGTCTTCCCGACACAGGATCACTATACTGAGTCCGGATCACCTGCCTCAGTGACCCGAATTACGTGCGGACGGTGACCTTGATTACACGGGCTGCGTGACTAAAGTCACACTGGGACAATCCGCGTCACTTTATCTCCCAACGGAATTCGTTATACTTATCTGCAAAATATAGAGCTGGCCCAAACCAGCCGGGGGATTGGTTTCGGCGATTGAATCGAGGAACCACATCAAAGCAATGCTCGGGATTTCGGGCAACACTTGCACCAGAATTGACATTGATTTCATGAATCATTCAACAGACGACGCTGCTGTCTGCAGGAGACTGTCACCAGGCGTTCAAATGCTGTTCCGCGCCTACCCGGAACTGAAACAACCCAATAATCTGCCCTGGGTGGAGTTGCTGGAACGGGCGACACTCATCGATCTCCCGCCACAAAACATCCTTGTTCGCCAGGGAAGCCATTGCAACAATTTCCTGTTCCTTCTGGATGGCACCGTGCGGGTTTACCAGATGGCCGAAGACGGGCGTGAACTGACCCTTTATCGGATCAATCCAGGCGATGTATGTCTGATGAGTCTGAGCAGCCTGTTGAATGACAAGCCTTTCAAGGCAAATGCCAGAACAGACACACCCATCAAGGCACTCGTGCTTGGCGTCCGGGATTTCCATCTGGCCATGAAGGTCAGCGACAATTTCCGCAACCAGGTTTTGCGCAGTCTTGTAAACAGCGTGTGTGAAATCATGCACAGTTTCTACGATACGGCATTCGAGCCCCTGGAACTGCGTCTTGCCTGCCTGCTTGGACAAATGTTCGAACGCACCCATTCCAATACCCTGGACGTTACTCACCAACAACTGGCCATGGAGCTGGGCACCTCACGGGAAGTGATCAGCCGAATACTCAAACGGCTGGAAAATCAGCAATGTATTACCCTTTCCAGGGCTCAAATCAAGGTTGGCCCATCGCAAACACTTCCTTGGCAATCGTCACGTACATGAGGCGATTGTCGCAGCTAGATCCCAGTCGTTTCAGGCAGGCACTGTAGAGCAGTTTTGTATCCCCAAACCATCTTCTGAGCAGAACAAACAGAGCCTCTGCGACCTCAGGATACAATTTTCATTTGGCTATTGACCTTTCCAGACAAGCCCATTAACATACGCGCCTCGACTATTCCGCCATAGCTCAGTTGGTAGAGCAACGGACTGTTAATCCGTTTGTCGCTGGTTCGAGCCCAGCTGGCGGAGCCATCTTCAAAAAAGGCTTGCATCTTCCATGGATGCGGGCCTTTTTTCTGTTCGAGGGCCGGATGAACATCCAGAAACGCATTGCCGAAGAACTTGGCGTGTCACCCCAGCAGGTGGCCGCTGCAATAGACCTGCTGGACGAAGGCGCCACGGTTCCCTTCATCGCCCGCTACCGCAAGGAAGCCACCCAGGGACTGGACGATGCCCAGCTGCGCCAGCTCGAGGAGCGCCTGGTCTATCTGCGCGAGCTGGAAGAACGGCGGGCTGCCGTCATCAAATCCATCGAGGAACAGGACAAGATGACACCGGAGCTGGAGCAGGCCCTGCGGGAGGCCGACACCAAAGCCCGGCTGGAAGACCTCTACCTGCCCTACAAGCCCAAACGCCGCACCAAGGCCCAGATTGCCCGGGAGGCCGGCCTGGAACCCCTGGCCTCCGCGCTGCTGGAGAACCCGGATCTGCTCCCCGAGGAAGCAGCCAAGGCCTACCTAAACCCCGACAAGGGCGTAGCGGATGTTGCCGCCGCTCTGGACGGCGCCAGGCAGATACTCATGGAGCGCTTTGCCGAGGATGCCGAGCTGCTGGGCGAGCTGCGCGAATACCTGTGGGAGCACGGCCTGCTGCGCAGCCGGGTTATGACCGGCAAGGCGCAGGAGGCGGAGAAATTCCGGGACTATTTCGAATATGAAGAACCCCTGAAAAAGATCCCATCCCATCGCGCCCTGGCCCTGTTTCGCGGACAAAGCCTGGGACTGCTGTCCCTGGAGCTGGTGGTAGACGAAGACAGCCCGGCACCCTCACCGGCGGAATCCCGCATCGCGGCCCGTTTCGACATCCGTCATGCTGGCCGCCCGGCGGACGACTGGCTGGCGCTGGCAGTGCGCTGGGCGTGGAAAATCAAGATATTCACCCGTCTGGACCTGGACCTGAAGATGCGCCTGCGGGAAATGGCCGAGGAAGCCGCCATCGGCGTATTCGCCGCCAACCTCAAGGATCTGCTGCTGGCGGCCCCGGCAGGCTTTCACGCCATCATGGGGCTGGATCCTGGCATACGCACGGGCGTGAAGGTGGCCCTCATCGACGCCACGGGCAAAGTGCTGGCCACCGACACCATCTATCCCCACCCGCCCCGCAATCAGTGGGACGAATCCATCGAGCGCCTGGCCAGGCTGGCCCGGGAGCACCGCATTTCCCTGGTGAGCATCGGCAATGGCACGGCCTCCCGGGAGACGGAAAAGCTGGTCAGGGAGCTGGCCCGGCGCCACCCGGAACTGGGCCTGCGCCAGCTGGTGGTGAGCGAAGCCGGCGCCTCGGTTTATTCCGCCTCGGAACTGGCCGGCGCGGAGCTGCCGGAGCTGGATGTTTCCCTGCGTGGCGCCGTGTCCATCGCCCGGCGCCTGCAGGATCCTCTGGCGGAGCTGGTGAAAATCGACCCCAAGTCCATCGGCGTGGGCCAGTACCAGCATGACGTGAACCAGAACCGCCTGGCCCGCACCCTGAACGCCGTGGTGGAAGACTGCGTGAACGCCGTGGGGGTGGATGTGAACACCGCCTCCCCCGCCCTGCTGGAGCAGGTTTCCGGCCTGAGCCGGGCCGTGGCGGACAACATCGTGGCCTTCCGCAACGAAAACGGCCCCTACCGCAGCCGCAAGGAACTGCTGAAAGTGCCCAGGCTGGGGGCCAAGACCTATGAGCAGGCCGCCGGTTTTTTGCGCATACCCGAGGCGGACAATCCTCTGGACAGCTCCGCCGTGCATCCGGAAGCTTATGAAGTGGCCGAGCGCATCGCCCAACACAATGGCAGGAAGGTAAGGGATCTCATCGGCGACACGGCCTTCCTGCGCAAGCTGAATCCCCGGGACTATGTGGATGAGCGTTTCGGCCTGCCCACGGTGGTTGACATCCTGGCGGAGCTGGAAAAGCCGGGGCGTGACCCCCGCCCGGAATTCAAGACCGCCAGTTTCAGCGAGGGCGTGGAAAAGATTACGGACCTGGAACCCGGAATGATCCTGGAAGGCGTGGTGAGCAACGTGGCGGATTTTGGCGCCTTCGTGGACATTGGCGTGCATCAGGACGGCCTGGTGCACATCTCCGCCATGTCCAAGCGTTTCGTAAAACATCCCCGGGACGTGGTGAAGACGGGTGAGGTCGTCAAGGTCAAGGTCATGGCCGTGGATGCCGAGCGCAAGCGCATCTCCCTGAGCATGCGTCTGGACGATGACCCCCACCGGGTAGCCACACCGGCCAAACCAGCACACAAGCCGCGCGGAAAGTCCGGCAATACGTCTCAGCCCTCCAAGGGAACCATGGCCGGCGCTTTTCGGCAGGCCATGAAAAAAAACGCGGGCGCAGACTGAGAAGAACAGGCGGAACGGCTGCCGAACCCTCCCAACCTGCTCAAATCTGGGATTCGATGGGCAGCCAGCGCATGAACGAAATACCAAGGCGGCGCCAGAAACCGGTCATGGGCTCGCTGGTCCAGGTGACGGGTTTTCCATCCACATAGCCGTGCCACAACAGCTGCTCACGGCCATCCTCCGTGGGCAACAATTCCAGCCGGAAGGCGGCCCTGTCGATTTTCCGGTCATATTCCCCGGCAATTTTCCGCGCCAGCTCCGGGGATTGGATCAATACACCGATTTCCGTGTTCTGACTGACCGAACGCGGATCCAGATTCATGGAGCCGATGAACACCAGCTCTCTGTCCACCACGAAGGCCTTGGCATGCAGACTGGACTTGGAACTGCCAATACGGTCTTTCTTTTTCGCCTCGCGTTCTTCCGGCGTGGTCAGTTTATTCAGTTCCCGCAAGTCTACACCCGCCCTCAGCAGGGCCTTGCGGTAACGGACATATCCCGCATGGACGATACTCACGTCCGTGGAAGCCAGAGAATTGGTCAGTATCTTCACCTCCACGCCTTTCTCCCGAAGTTTTCGCAGGAAGGCTACTCCTGCTTTCCCCGGAACGAAATAAGGTGACAGGATAATCACCTCCTTCCTTGCATCGGCCATATAAGGCCTGATTTTTGGAAGCATTTGAAAGGCCGCATCACCCACGGGGCGCAACAGTTTTTCCGGTGGATCGGCGATGACCCGGGCCGGCGCCCAGGCCCAGCGAACCGCACGGGTAGCGATGTCTTTTGCCAGCGTGGAATTCTTCAGGCGACGCAAATAGGCCGAGTCGCTCATCTTCGCGTATTTTTCCTCCAGCGCCTCCCTGAACCCGGAAAGATCGCCTTCGGCAGGGGCCCCGTCCACCAGGGCCGATATGGGATAGGCCAGCTCGCTGTTCCAATAACTGTCGAAAGACCGGGAAACCTCCCCGGCCACAGGCCCCAGACCCAGGACGTCCATATCCTGAAAGTCCAGCTCGGGGTCGCGGCTGAAGTATTCATCGCCGATATTCCTGCCGCCGAGAATGGTGGCCTGTCCGTCCACGGTAAAGGACTTGTTGTGGGCCCGTCGGGTTTGCCGGCCGAAGCCTGTCACATACTGCCAGAGGCGCCCGACATTTCTTCCGAAGGGATTGAACAGGCGCACCTCGATATTGGGATGGGCATCGAAACGGGCAATATCCAGATCCCGCCTTCCCTCATTGATGTCATCCAGCAGGATGCGCACCCGAACCCCTCTTTCAGCAGCTTTCCACAGCTCATGGACAAACAGCGTTCCCACATGATCGCCATGAATCATGTAGTACTGAACATCGATAGTTTTCTCCGCAAGGCGCGCCAACACAGCCCGGGCGACGAAGGCATCCAAACCCTTGTCCAACAGGAGGAAGGCGGATTCTCCGGGCTGTCTTCCCGGGTCACTGCGCCAGACCTTTCCCAGAATGGTCCGGTCTCCATCTGATATGGCATGAGATACCGGCTTGTCTACCTGCTCCGGCAGGACGGCGCAAGCCGACAGGACGAACGACAGCAACAGAGCGAAGGGAAAGACGAGACAGCGCATATCGATTTCTCCTGGGCCGCTACAGCACCGGGGACAAGAGCGCGCTTCCCCTGGCTTTCAGGCGTTCCCAGAAATTCTCTCCTGCGAGATCATAATCCGTCAATTCCGTGGAATGCGCCAGGTCCCGCTGCAACATTTCCTCCACCCTGGCGGCGAAAGCCTTGTCGGCAATGGCGCCAGTTACTTCAAAATTCAGGCGGAAGGAGCGGTTGTCGAAATTCACCGTGCCAATCAGCGAGATGCCATCATCAATCAGAATGGTCTTCTGGTGCATGAAGCCCTTTTCGTAGTAGTAGATTCGAGCACCCATGCCCGCCAGGCTGCTCAGGTAGACATTGGCGGCATGGCGCACGAACCAGTTGTCATTGATTCGTGGGGTAATGATGCGCACGTCCACGCCTCGCAGCAGAGCCAGTTCCAGGGCCACGGTGGTGGCTTCATCGGGAATGAAATAGGGCGTGGCAATCCAGATGCGCTTTCTGGCGGCATTGAGGGCCGTGGTAAAGAACAGGCTTGCGGTTTCCAAATCATCGGCGGGACCGGAACCCAGGACGAGAACGTCCATGCCTTCACCAGGCTTCAGCCCCGGCGCGGGCGCCGGCTTCCAGTTCAGCTGCTGGAGCAGTTTCTTGTCCGCCCAATACCAATCCGACCAAAACACGGACTGGGCGACCAGGGACACCGGACCCTGTATATGGAGATGGGTGTCCCGCCAGGGGCTGAGTTTTGGATCCCGCCCCAGGTATTCATCCCCGATATTCAAGCCTCCTATCCAGGCTTCCCGCCCATCGACGACCAGAATCTTGCGGTGATTCCGGAAATTGATCTGGAAACGGTTCCACTTCCCCTGAGTGGTGTTGAACGGAATGATGGGTATGCCTGCCGCGCGAAAATCCCCCAACCAGGCATCTGGTAGATTGCCGCTGCCCAGCTCATCGTAAAGCACATGCACCCGCACACCCTCGGCGGCTTTTTCCATGAGCAATTTCTTGAAACGATCACCACTTCCATCGGCGCGCAGAATATAGAACTGGAACAAGACATAATCCCGGGCACGCCTGATGCCCTCCTCCATGCTGGCATAGGTTTCCGCGCCATCGATGAGCAGTGCCACCTGATTGCCCGACATGAAGGATGACCGGGACAAGGTACGGATAGCACGGTAGGCTGGAAAATCGTCCGGCTCATGAACGACATGGCGGTCGAAGGCTTCATGCACTTTTTCCTGAATCTCAGCCATGTCCAGATTGCAATCCTTCATGGCATTCACATATCCGACAAACTTGCTGCGCCCCAATACCCAGTAGGCCGGCACGGCAATCACCGACAGGGTATTGAGACTCACCACCCAGGCGATGGCCCCCTGGGCGGTGCGGGTATTGAGAATGGCATGAAGGGAACTGGCCAGTCCGGCAAGCTGAAAGAACAGAAAGAAAAGGGATAACATCATGGTGACGGCGTCACCGGCGTCGCGCCAAGATCACGCAGCAACCGCTTGAACTCCGGGTTATTGCGCAACATGCGCCGGGCCAGGGAAATCAGGCGATCGGCCTGTTCCCGCTCCAGCGAAAAGCTGGTGGGAATCTTGTTGAAATACACCCGCTCCTGTTCATCCTGGATGTCCGTCGCATCGATGTCGATGTAATAGGATTCCACGGGATATCCCGTGGCCGAGGAAAGCGTTTTTGCCCACTGCATCAACTCTTCCTTGAGCAGTGAATTGGTCTCGGTGTTGTACAGGTGAAGCTGCATGTCCGTGACCACGGTCAATGTATCTGAAAGGGAAGGCAACACCAGGCTCTTGCCGATATCCGTCACAGAGGTTACCGACGCATTCACCACGATAACCACGATACGCTTGGGCGGCGGTTTTGAATGGGATGAGCGTTGATACATCTTGAGAACGCCTCCAGACAAACCAACGTTACGCAGCAGGGTTCGCAAGCCCAGGTTATCGGTGATGCCGCCGTCCACCAGCGTGGCATAAGGAGGATTGTTCTTGTCGAGATAGAAATTCAGGGAATCCACCGCTTCCATGAGGCGCTGGTCATCTTTTTTCCGCGCCGTCTCCTCTGCTTCCCGCAGCCACTGCGGCTTGGACAAATTGCAGTCATCATGCCGCTTGATCAGAATGGGCGCAAACAGCACAGGCACCGCGGACGACGCGGCCACCGCCCGGGCGACCTTGAAATCCGAAAGATCGGAACAGAGGAAATCAAATTGAGGCTGAATGAAAATGAACTGACTTCTGGAGTTCAAGTCCGAGGCATTGATGAGAATAAAGGGGCCGGGGGAACGGGCCAGGTCAGCAAAGGTCTTGCCCCGGAAAATGTTTTTGTCATAGTAACGGATGGCTACTTCCGTTCGGCTTTCCGTGGAGAACAGGCGGCGCAGCATGTCCACCAGACCGAGAACCAGATCAGTCAATTCCCCTTGAACATCCTTGTAGAGAAAAATCTCCCGGAAATCCTCAAAAATACGGTCACCGAACAGGCCGTAGTACGCCGAGGTGAAACTGCCGCCGGAAACAGAGCTGATTCTGTCCACCTCGTCCAGCAACCGGGTCTTGCCCCCGTTCAAGCGGGTATCCCTCAGCTCTTCCAATACACCATAAGACATGGCCGCCGCCCTGGTGCCTCCTCCGGAAAAGGCCAGCACCACCAGGGTGTCACCCAGGGGGTGGGTTCTGTCATGATGGGAAGCGGAATAACGGGGCTGAACGGAGGCCAAATCCGTCGCCGGCCGGTTTTCCACCTTGCCGATAGAGGAACAGCCCGACAGCAGCATGGCAAATGCCGCCGCAAGGAGGCCCCATGTGCTTCGACTCGGCGCCGATTTCCTGTCAGACTGTCTTGTGTTCATACAGATGAACATCCCGCTGTGGATAAGGTATGCCAATACCGGCTTCATCCAGGCGCAGCTTGACCTTCTCGTTGGCATCGTAAAACACGCTCCAGTAATCCGGGGCATTCACCCAGACACGCACGAAGAAATTCACGCTGCTGTCCGCCAGTTCACCTACGACAATCTGCGGTTCCGGATCCTTGAGCACACGTTCATCCTCATCGACGATGTCCTGGAGTATGGCGCGGGTTTCCTTCAGGTCCGCATCATAGGATACCCCAACCACCAGGTCCACACGCCTGGTCTTCTGGGTGGAATAGTTGATGATATTGTCATTGCCCAGCTTGGCGTTGGGCACGATGATGGTCTTGTTGTCAGGGGTTCTCAGGGTGGTGGTGAATATCTGGATGGCATCCACCTTGCCGGTAACGCCGGCGGCCTCGATGACATCCCCGACCTTGAACGGGCGAAAGATAATGAGCAGGAACCCGGCGGCGAAATTGGCCAAGGAGCCTTGCAGCGCCAGGCCGATGGCCAGACCCGCGGCACCCAGAACCGCCAGGAAGGAGGTGGTCTGAATGCCCACCTGCCCCAGGGCCGTCATGACCACGAAGACCATGAGACCGATATAGACCATGCTGGCGGCAAAGCCCGTCACCATGGGGTCCACATCCGCCCTGTTCATGAGCCGCACCACGATGCGCCTCAACCACTTGGCCAGCATCTTTCCGATGAAGAAGATGGCAATGGCGGCGAGCACCCTGGGACCATACTGGATCAGCAACTCCTTGCCCATCTCCAGAAGCCGGGCCGCATGTCCCGGTTCCATGAGCTGACCCATTTCCTTCACAACGTCTATTGGAGGAGCTGGCGCGGCTTCTGTTGCGCCTTCTGCTGCCATGATTGTTCTCCTTGATTGTCCCTGGTGGGCAACAGGTTTACCGTTGAGCCGCTAACCCGAACATTTCACCCGGCCGCTTAAATAATATTCTAGCTTATTGTATTTCACGAAGAATTTTGATGGGCGGGGTCGGAGTCAAATGGGGAGGATGTTGGAAAGATCCCATGGCCATGGAACAGTTTGATCCTGTTCATTGTAACAGTTTGGGTGGAATTTGACTCCGACCCCCATTACAAATCCGCACCTGAACGCCGATCCCGGCACGATCATCGCGTTCCCGGGTGAAATATTCGGGGTAGGATAGCGGTTTGCCGGCGATTCTGGCAAGAAAAAAGGGGGTGGTCATTGACCACCCCCTCAGCTTGCTGGTCGGAGCGAGAGGATTCGAACCTCCGACCCCCACAACCCCATTGTGGTGCGCTACCAAGCTGCGCTACGCTCCGTGAAGAGCGGGCATGTTAGGCATGTAACGGCAAATTGTCAACTCCTGTCGCCAGCGGAGCCGGGAGCACCTCATCTGAACGCCTCGCCACGGATGGCAAGGCTGGACTTTACGACGGAGAAGGAATTGCGAAGCCGTAAAGCCGCCCCAGAGTGTACAGAGATGTATTTACAGCGTTTTTCCGAGCAGACATCACCCCTGCTGAGACCTGGATGACGTGCCCCCGCCGGCGGTGCCTTCCTCTTCCACCGATTCCCAGCGTTCATCACGAAAATCCGCCATGGGCCGGCGAATCTCATGGGGTCGGAAACGGGACTTGTACGACATCTTTGGGCACTCTGGAATCCAGTAACCCAAGTAGAGCCAGTTTTTTCCTTCCCTGATTGCCTGTGCTATCTGCTCCAGGATGGCGAAAGTGCCAAGAGAGCGCCGAGTCAGGTCCGGCCGGAAGAAAGTGTACACAGCGGACAGGCTATGAGGCATGACGTCGGTATAGGCCGCCGCCACCAGTTCACCGTCAAGGCGCATTTCCAGCAGCTGAACATCATTCCAGCCAGCGAGGAGAAATCTCCTGGTCTCTTCCCAACTGCTCTGCGCCATGGCGCCGCCGGCATGCCTGCCTTCCTGGTATTCGAGATACAACCGATACTGCTCGTCGGTCAGCTCCGCGGGCATCCATTCCAGGCGCAGATCACGGTTGCGCTTCATACAGCGGCGCTGACTCCGATCGGGCCTGAAACTTTCCACCGGAATGCGCACCGCGTTACAGGAACGGCAGGAAACACACCAGGGGCGGTACACATGATCGCCGCTGCGGCGGTAACCCTGCTGCAGCAAGGCGTCATAAGTCGCCGGGTTCAGCCGCTCCTCATCCACCACCACGAGAGAGCGCGATTGCCTGCCAGGAAGGTAACTGCAGGAATGTTCCGGGGTAAGGCCCAGGCTCAGGCGCATATGGCCTCCGAGGGAAACCGCACGGGTTTATCCAGCAACTTCCCCAGGTTGTCGAGAAAGCGCCGGCGGGGAATCAGGCGCGCACCAAGAGAAGCCAGGTGATCCGTGTACACTTGGCAATCCACGAGTTCGAAGCCGGCCTGTTCGATACTCCTGGTGAGATACACGAAGGCCACCTTGGAGGCATTGGATTCCCGGGCAAACATGGATTCACCAAAAAACACCCCCCCGAGAACATTGCCATAGAGACCTCCAACCAGCCTGCCGCCCCGCCAGGCTTCCACGGAATGGGCAATTCCCTGTTCATGCAGACTTTCCCAGGTCTTTATCATCTCCGCCGTCAACCAGGTGGCCGGGTCACCTTTTCGCGGCGCGGCGCAGGCACGTATCACCTGGCCGAATGCCTGATCGAAAGTGATGGAGAACCGTTCCTGACGCAACAGTTTACGCAGGCTGCGGCTGACATGCAGCTCACGGGGATAGAGCACCATGCGGGGATCCGGGCTCCACCAGAGAATGGGCTGGGATTCGTCATACCAGGGAAAGATCCCCTGGCGGTAGGCCTGGACGACGCGCTCGGGCGACAGATCCCCACCGACGGCCAACAGGCCGTCGGGATCCGTCTCCGCCATTTCCGGGTCGGGGAAAGGTTCCTGGGAAGAAGTGCCGTCCAGCAGGAACAGCAAGCGCTACTTCTCCAGGGCGTCCAGGTACTTCTCCGCGTCCAGGGCCGCCATGCAGCCGCTTGCGGCGGAAGTCACCGCCTGCTGATAAACGTGGTCCGCCACGTCACCGGCGGCATAGACGCCTTCGATGGAAGTGGCCGTGGCATTGCCCTCGGTGCCGCTCTTTACCTTGAGATAGCCGTTGTTCATCTCCAGCTGGCCCTCGAACAAACTGGTGTTGGGCGAGTGGCCAATGGCGATGAACACGCCCTGCAGCTCGATATCCTGGGTGGAGCCGTCCTTGACGTTCTTCACCCGCATGCCGGTCACGCCGCTGTCGTCACCCAGCACTTCATCCAGGGTGGTGTCCCACATGATGGTGATATTGCCATTCTCCGCCTTTTCCAGAATCTGCTTCTGCAGGATCTTTTCCGCGCGCAGCTCGTCACGGCGGTGTACCAGAATCACCTCGGCGGCGATATTGGACAGATACAGGGCTTCTTCCACGGCGGTATTGCCGCCGCCGATGACCGCCACCTTCTGACCGCGATAGAAGAAACCGTCGCAGGTGGCGCAGGCGGAAACCCCCTTGCCCTTGTATTTCTCCTCGGAGGGCAGGCCCAGATAACGGGCGGAAGCGCCGGTGCAGATGATGAGGGCGTCACAGGTGTAGGTGCCGGCATCACCCGTGAGGGTGAAGGGGCGATTCTGGAGATCCGCCGTGTGGATATGGTCGAACACGATCTCCGTATCGAAGCGCTCCGCATGCTGCTTCATGCGCTCCATGAGATCCGGCCCCTGGACGCCGTTGTTGTCGCCGGGCCAGTTGTCCACGTCCGTGGTGGTCATGAGCTGACCACCCTGCTCCATGCCGGTGATGAGCACGGGATTGAGGTTGGCGCGGGCCGCATAGATGGCCGCCGTGTAACCGGCAGGGCCGGAGCCGAGAATCAGCAGGGGGCAGTGTCTGGTATCACTCACAGAAAGACTCCTTGAAAGGTTATACTTCGGTGTATTTTCGATTGGGGCAAATCCTAACATGAGAATCGCCATACCCAAAGAAATCAAGCCACAGGAAGGCCGTGTGGCCCTGGTGCCCGATGCCGCCGCGGAGCTGGTGCATGCCGGTCATGAGGTATTCCTGCAGGCAGGCGCCGGCGAAGCCAGCGGCTATCCCGACAGCCGCTACGAAAGGCTTGGCATACAAATCCTGCCGGACGCCGCGGCCATATATGAAAAGGGCGAGATGATACTCAAGGTGAAAGAGCCCGTGGGGCCGGAGCTGGAGCTGCTGCAGGCCCGCCACCTGCTGTTCAGCTTCCTTCATCTTGCCGCCCTGCCGGCGCTGACGGAACGCCTGTGCGCCATCGGCCTCACGGCCATCGCCTTCGAAACCGTGGAGGATCATGGCCTGCCCCTGCTGGCCCCCATGAGCAACGTGGCGGGGCGCATCGCCATTCAGGCCGGCACCCATTACCTGCATGCTCCCGCAGGCGGCAAGGGGCTGATGCTTGGCGGTCTGCCCGGCACCCGCCGCGGACGGGTGGTGATCATCGGCGCCGGCAATGCCGGCGGAAACGCCGCCCGCCTGGCTGCCGGCATGGGCGCCGATGTCACGGTGTTCGACAAACAGCCCGCCAAACTGGAGGCCATGATGTCCCTGGGACCCAATGTCACCGCCCTCTATCCCTACCGCGAGGCCCTGGACAAGGCGGTCGCCGATGCCGACCTGCTCATCGGTGCCGTGTTGATTCCCGGAGCCCGGGCACCCCGGGTGGTAAGCCGGGAGCAGGTGAGCAGGATGCAGCCCGGCGGCGTCATCGTGGACATCGCAGTGGATCAGGGCGGCTGTATCGAAACCACCCGCCCCACCACCTGGGATGCCCCGGTGTACAGCGAATGCGGCATCTCCCATTTCGGCGTCACCAACATTCCCGGCGCCGTGCCCAAGACCTCGTCTTCCGCCCTTTCCGCCAGTCTCACGCCCTGGGTGCTGCGCCTGGCCAGGGACGACTGGCGGAATGATTCCGTGCTCCGTTCAGCAGTCAATGTGGACAAGGGCAAAGTGGTTCACCCCGCTCTCCTGTAGCCATGTCACGCATTGTCGCCATCGTCGAGGACGAGGAAGACATCCGCGCCAATTACGCGGAGCTGTTCCAGCGCCAGGGGTATGAAGTCCATACCTACGCCAGCCGCCAGGAGGCCCTCAATGGCTTTGCCCAACGGCTGCCGGATCTCGCCATTCTGGACATTGGCCTGGGAGAGGAATTCGACGGCGGCTTCGAGCTGTGCCGGGAGCTGCGCAACCTGTCGCCGGTGCTGCCCATCATTTTTCTCAGCGCCCGGGACAGTGACATCGACATGGTTTCCGGCCTGCGCCTGGGCGCCGACGACTATCTGACCAAGGACATCAGCCTGCCGCATCTGAGCGCCCGGGTGGCCGCCCTGTTCCGCCGGGTGGACGCCCTGAGCCGCCACGGGGAAGCTAATCTGCTGGTACAAGGGCAACTGACCCTGGACATGGATCGCCTCAGCGCCCGCTGGAAAGACCAGCCAGTGGAGCTGACGGTCACCGAGCTGTGGATGCTGCATGCGCTGGCCCAGCACCCCGGCCATGTAAAATCCCGGGAACAGCTCATGCAGGCTGCCAATATCGTGGTGGAGCCGGGAACCATCACGTCCCATGTGCGCCGCATGCGGGGACGCTTCCTGGACGTGGACCCGCACTTCGACCACATCGAATCCGTGTATGGCGTGGGCTACCGCTGGAAGGAGTCCGCCGGCGGATGAAACGGCGCTTCGGCATCCGCTTCAAGCTGCTGCTGGTTTCCCTTAGCCTGCTGGCCATTCCCTGGGCCGGCTATCGCTTCATCCAGGAAATGGAAATCTTTCTGCGCCAGGCCCAGGCGCGGAACCTGGAAACCACCAGCCGCGCCCTGGCCTCCATGGCGCGTAACAGCGCCGCCCTGCCCCCCCTGCCTCACCCGGAACAGGGCCTGTACGCCCATCCCCTGAGCCAGCCGGTGGTGCTGGACGGCTATGCCGAGGATTGGCAGCCACTGCTTCCCCTGGCCCAGTCCGTCGGCGGCACAGGGCTGCGGGCCAGGCTGCTGCTTCAGGCCACCCCCCGCTACCACTACCTGTTGCTGCAGGTGGCCGACCACAGCCCGGACTATTTCAGCGGCCCGTTCATCAAGTACGGAGGGTCCGACCAGGTGGAGCTCTTTCTCGTGGATGGCAACGGCCTGGGGCGAAGCTGGCTGATCGCGCCCCGGGCGCCGGGAGACATCAGCGCCCACCGCCTCAACGACGGGCAGCCCGGCCCCATGGATGGACGCCTGACGGGCGCCTGGGAAGAAACCTCCGGCGGTTACAATCTGGAACTGCGCATTCCCGCGGAACTGTCCGGCGGCGGCTTGGCCCTTCGTATTCTGAACGAGCCTGAAGGAACACGCCTCGACTGGGGAAGCCCTGGAGACAAGTCGGGAATCATGGCGCTGATACAACCGTCCAACAGGCTACAGGCCCTGCTGGAGGACAACCTGCTGCCCCACAGCCGCCTGCGGGTGCTGGACAGCCAGGGCTGGGTGCTGGCTGGCGCCGGCGCCCTGGAGCCAGACTACCCCGGCGGCGACAGTTCCGTACCCTGGATCATCAGAAAGCTGCTCAACCTGGTGCTGAAACACCGTAGCGACGACCATCAGGCCATCCCGGCACGGGCCATACGCCTGACCCTGGAGCCGGTGGCCGCCGCCCTGTCCGGCACGACCGCCAGCCGACGCTATCAGCTACCAGGCAGCGAAACCCTGGTGCTGGCTACTGCCGTGCCCATCCTTACCGACGGACGGACGGAGGGAGCGGTGCTGGTGGAACAAACCACTGACAATATCCTGTCCCTGCAGAACCAGGCCATGCAGCGTCTGCTGCTCATCACTTTCATCCTGTTCGTCCTGGTCTCCGTCGCCCTGCTGGGCTTTGCCAGCCTGCTCACCCGTCGCATCCGCCGCCTGCACCGCCAGATGGAAGAGGCCGTGGCCGCCGACGGGCGCATCATCGGGCAGATCAGGCCCCCATCCACCGGGGACGAAATCGGCGATCTGGGCAGGGGTTTCGCCAGCGTCCTGGACCGCCTGCAGGAGTACAACCGCTACCTGCAGGCCATGGCTTCCCGTCTCTCCCACGAATTCCGCACGCCTTTGGCCATCATCCGTCATTCCCTGGAGAACAGCGCCGAGGTGAACGAGCCCGAAGAAAAACAGGCCTATCTTGAGCGCGCCCTGAAGGGCGTGGACAGGCTGGAGTTGATCCTGCGTCAGCTGCAGGAGGCCACCCGCCTGGAAAAGGCCCTGGAACAGGTGGAGACACGCCCCTTCAACCTGTGTGAACTTCTGGAGGCCAGCCTTAGGAACTACAAGGCCATCCACCCGGACTTGGCCTTCCACTTGGACGATTGCACCGGCCTGAGGGCCAACGGGGCGCCCGAGCTGGTCTATCAGGCCCTGGAAAAACTCATGGACAATGCCGTGGACTTTCACCGCCCTGGCACGCCCATCACCTTGTCCGTCCGGGAAAGCCCCGAACTTCTGTGGATCTGCGTGGAAAACCTGGGGCCTGCCCTGCCCAGGGACATGGATTTGTTCCAGTCCATGATCTCCATACGCGAAAACAGCCGGAAACAGCCCCACCTGGGCCTGGGCTTGTACCTGGTCAGGCTCATCGCTGATTTCCATCGGGGCGATACCCGGGCGGAGAACCTGCCCGGCGGAGATGGCGTGCGTTTCTGCTTCAGTCTCCGGAGGATGTCGTAAAAGTGCGGTTTTCCGATTCCTCCATTTTCACTGGCTTACAGCCATCGAAAATGGCGATGCCTCCCTGCATCGCGGAGGCTGTCGCCTTTTGCAACACTCTCCTCAGGCGGCAGTAACAGACTCCACCACTGCCGCGATCTCGCTGGCAAGCTGGGTTACCAGGGTGGCTTCCCGGCCCTCCACCATCACCCGGATCAGGGGTTCAGTGCCGGACGGCCGCAACAGCACCCGGCCGTTTTCACCCAGGGTCTTTTCGGCAGCGGCCACGGAATCCACAACGGCCTGGTTCTTCATCACCTCCGCCGGCACAGCCTTTCCCAGGCCCACGTTGATCAGGGTCTGGGGCATGCGCTGCATGCCCATGCTCAGATCACGCAGATTTGAGCCACTGAGCACCATGGCCGCCAGCACCTGCAGGGCGGCAACGATACCGTCACCCGTGGTGGTGCGGTCCCGACAGATGATATGTCCCGACGGCTCACCGCCCAAAGTCCAGTTATTGGCATCAAGCTGAGCAAGGATATAACGGTCACCCACATCCGTACGCACAAGATCCACGCCCAGTTCTCTCAGAGCCAGCTCCAACCCAAGGTTGCTCATGGTCGTCCCTACTACGGGCCCCTTCAGGCCGTCAGGATGCGCCATGCGCGACCGGGCAATGATGTAGAGGATGCCGTCACCATCCACCGTGGCCCCCGTATGATCCACCATGATAAGACGGTCGCCATCGCCATCCAGGGCGATACCCACGTCCGCCTGCTCCTGGAGGACTGCCTGCTGCAGGGCTTCCGGATGGGTGGAACCCACCTTGCTGTTGATATTGAAACCATCAGGATCCGCACCAATGACTGTCACCTGGGCACCCAGTTCCTCGAAGACATGCGGAGCAATATGGTAAGTGGCACCGTTGGCACAATCCACCACGATCTTCAGGGAAGACAGGTCGAGATGATGGGGAACCGTGCTCTTGCAGAATTCTATATAACGGCCTGCCGCATCCTCCACCCGCGTTACTTTGCCCAGGCGAGCCGGATCCACGGTGACCAGGGGCCGATCAATCTCCGCCTCTATGGCCAGCTCCACCTCGTCGGGAAGCTTGGCCCCGGAGGCTGAAAAGAACTTGATGCCATTGTCATAGTAGGGATTATGGGAAGCGCTGATGACAATTCCCGTGGAAGCATGCAGGGTGCGGGTCAGATAGGCAATGCCCGGCGTGGGCATGGGACCCAACATGAGAATGTCCATCCCGGCGGCCACCAGCCCTGCTTCCAGGGCGGATTCGAACATGTAGCCGGAAATTCGCGTATCCTTGCCAATGAGCACCTTTCCCGGGTCGCCGTTCCCCAGCACCCGGCCGGCGGCCCAACCCAGCTTGAGCACGAATTCCGGGTTGATCTTTCCCTCCCCGACCTTTCCCCGGATTCCGTCCGTGCCAAAGTACTTTCTTTTTGTCATCTGTCACTCCCTGTTATTGCATTGACGATGGACAAGGCATCCACCGTTTCCGCCACATCATGAACCCTTACCATGACTGCGCCCCGCTCCACCGCCAGGGCAGCTGCGGTAATGCTCGCCGCCAGCCTGTCATGGGCCTCCCGTCCGGTAAGGGCGCCAAGCATGGACTTGCGGGAAATCCCGGCCAGAACCCCGGCCCCCACGTCCGCAAACTGATGCAGATTACGCAACAAGGCCAGATTGTGCTCCAGGGTCTTGCCAAAACCAAACCCCGGATCCACCAGCACGGTATCCTCTGCTATTCCCGCTTCCCGGCAGCATGCCAGCCGCTGGAGCAAAAATGCCCTCACTTCCGCCACCACGTCTGCATAGGCAGGGGCCTGCTGCATGGTACGCGGCTCGCCCTGCATGTGCATAAGGCACAGCGGCACCCCAAGTTCCGCGGCAACCTGGACAGCGCCCTGTGCACGCAAGGCGTTCACGTCGTTGATCATCCCAGCGCCCGCCTTGACGGCTTCCACCATGACTTCAGGTTTGCTGGTATCAACAGACAGAGGAATATCCAGTTCCCCATGCAAGGCCTCGATCACCGGCACCACTCTTTCTATTTCCTCATCCACGGAAACCGGCTGGGCCCCGGGACGGGTGGATTCCCCACCTATGTCAATGATGGCCGCTCCCGCCTGCTGCATGGCAATGGCCCTGGAAACAGCCGCATCCCTGTGGAGAAAACGCCCACCGTCCGAGAAAGAATCCGGCGTGACATTGAGGATACCCATGACTACCGGAGAATCAAGAGAAAGCATTCTCCCATTGCAGTTCAGCGCTGTCACCAGGAAAAGCCTCTACGCAGCAAAAACTGGGATTGTACACAAGAAGCCGTGCCAAAAGACATTGTTCCCGGGTGTTGAAACCGGCATCACAACAGTCAACCCCGCTCATGCGGGGCCTTGTGCTTAAAGATTGAATGTCCTTATCAGGAAAGCCGCCATTTCGGCGCGGCTCAGCTGACTGTCCGGGCAGAACTTTCCTGCAGCACAGCCCTCAGTTATGTCCTCGGCAACCAGTTGCTCGATCCAGGCAGCCGCCCAATAGCCTTGTGATACATCGGCAAACAGGCTGCCGCTTGCCGGCGGAGGAACATAATCCGCGCCATGACGGGAGCGTAGCAGGAAAACAGACATCTCTGCCCGGGTCACATTTCTGTCCGGACAATAGTTGCTGACATCACACCCACTGGTGATGCCATCCGCGGAAAGCTGCTCAATCCAAGATGCTGCCCAATAGTCTACGGAAACATCATCAAATACTGTACCCGATGCCGCAGGAGGAACGAAACTGCTGCCATTCATTCCTCTTTCAAGGAAGATGGACATCTGAGCGCGTGTCACAGGGTCGTCTGGACAGTAGTTTTCACTATCACAGCCAGACGTCAGGCCGCTTTCCCCCAGAAGCTGTATTGCGTCATAGGCCCAGTGGACCACGGGAACGTCCTTGAACATATAGGGACGGTACTGATGCTCGTACACATCTTTCCATTCCCCGGTTCCACCAGGAACGAGGGTTGCGGAATCAGAGCGGAAAGCCACGAAACGACCATCGGCACTGATTGCCGGGCTACTGGCGCCATTGTCTGCTTCATCGCCCGCGGAACTGACGCTGACGCGTACTGTGCTGCCCGTGTCCCGGTCATGTACGAAAATATCCGGATTGGAGTTGCTGTCTCCCGGCACAAGATTGGTGGCGAGAGAAGTGAATACCACATATCGTCCATCTGCAGAGACATGTGCTTCACTGCTCCCTACATCGGCCAGACTTCCCGAACTGTCGACACTGACCAGAAAAGTCTGACCCTGCTGTATATCCCTCACGTAGATGTCCGGCATGCCGTTGGTGTCTGCTGCAACCAGGCTGGCATAAGAGGTAAAGGCCACAATGCGCCCATCACCGGACAGAGAAGGATATTCACTTGAGCCCGATCCTTCCACGCCTCCTTCATCAAGGCTGGCTCTGGTGGTCTCTCCCGTATCCATGTTGTGCAGAAACACGTCCCTCGTGACATTCGTATCATCGGCTACGAGATTGTCGGCCCAAGAAGAAAAAGCCACGAAGCTCCCGTCCGCCGATATCGCAGGCATGTCACTGGCAGCATTTGCTTCCTGTCCCAGGGAATCCACACTAACCCGTGTGGTGGTTCCTGTCTGCCGATCATGCACAAACACGTCGGCGACCCCATTCGAATCGCCATCAACAAGATTACTGGCTTCGGAATAGAAAACCACCAATCTTCCATCTCCTGATATGGCAGGTGAATCACTGAGGCCGTTGGCCTGCGTACCCTGGCTGGATACGCTTACACGCGTGGTAAGTCCCAGCAAACGATCCCTGACAAAGATATCCCGATAGCCATTGGTATCGTCATCCACCAGATTGCTGGCTTCCGACGCAAAGGCGACAAAACGACCGCTGGAAGAAATCGATGATTTTTCACTGACACCATTCCCTTCCGTTCCTGTCGAGCTGACACTTACGCGCGTGGTTACGGCACCACTCAAATCGTGCACAAACACATCACCAACCTGATTGACATCCCCATTAACCAGGTTGGACGCCGAGGAAGTGAAAGAAACGATGCGTCCGTTGGAGGAAAGAGATATGTAGTCACTATCACCCTTGGCCGGAATACCGGAGGAACTTACGCTTACCCGAAAGGTATCACCCGCTGCCGCGTGCAGAGGAGAATGCCCCAATGCCAGAAGCCCTGCCGACATCAGGCTGACAACCATTGATTTAAAATACTTCACCAACACTTTTCTCCTACACAGCTAAAGATTTTCCGCGCCGAAAGACTCCCGGAGTCACCAACATCCGGGTATATCCAGCTGCATTCCGAAGAACATGGCACAGCCAATGTCCCAACGGGAGCGAAATCCATGCAAATATGCACGCATATCGCATTCGAATTATAAACTCGTGCTGGGGGCAAAGCCGCATCGACAACGCAACCCAGGTCTCAAAAAAAGAGCGGGGCTGCCAATTCAGCCCCACTCTGGATCCTGTCCCCGGAGGCCCCGGAGCACATCGTTACACCAGTAAGACTGAGGAGTGGTCTTTAATGCTGCCCGGCAGGATCCGGATCGATGATGGGATCATCCTTTTTCTTCCCGTCTGGCGCAGCATCATCCGATGAAACGACATTACCCCCGGAACTCGCGGAAGAATCATCATCCCAGTCCTGCGGCGGACGTGGCGTCCGTCCCGCCATAATGTCCTCAATCTGCTCGATATCGATGGTCTCGTATTTGACCAAGGCATCAGCCATGGCATGCAGCTTGTCGATATTCTCTTTAAGAATCCGGCGCGCCCTATCATAGTTGCGATCGATGATATTGCGGATCTCCTCATCGATGATATGGGCGGTTTCATCCGAGACATTCTTGTGCTGGGTCACGGAACGGCCAAGGAATACCTCTTCCTCTTCCTCGCCATAGGCCAGGGGGCCGAGACGTTCCGACAGCCCCCAGCGGGTCACCATGTTGCGGGCGATTTCCGTGGCGCGCTTGATGTCATTGGAGGCGCCGGTGGTGACATGCTCGTCACCAAAAACCAGCTCCTCGGCGATACGGCCGCCATAGAGGCTGGAAATCTGACTTTCCAGCAACTCCCGGCTCTGGCTGTAGCGGTCCTCCTCGGGCAGGAACATGGTCACACCCAAGGCCCTGCCCCGGGGAATGATGCTCACCTTGTACACGGGATCATGGGAAGGCACCATCAGGCCGACGATGGCATGGCCCGCCTCGTGGTAGGCCGTCTGTTTCTTCTCCTCGTCCTTCATGACCATGGAGCGGCGCTCGGCCCCCATCATGATCTTGTCCTTGGCCGCCTCGAAATGGGCCATGGTGACGCTGCGGCTGTTCTGCCGCGCCGCCATCAGGGCCGCCTCGTTGACCAGGTTCGCCAGATCCGCCCCGGAAAAGCCCGGGGTGCCGCGCGCGATCAGGGCCGGCTTCACGTCATCGGCCAGGGGCACCTTGCGCATGTGTACCTTGAGAATCTGCTCGCGGCCGCGCACGTCCGGCAGGGGCACCACTACCTGCCGGTCGAAACGGCCGGGACGCAGCAGGGCCGGATCCAGCACGTCGGGCCGGTTGGTGGCGGCAATGACGATGACGCCTTCCGTGCCCTCGAAACCGTCCATTTCCACCAGAAGCTGGTTCAGGGTCTGCTCACGCTCATCATGTCCGCCCCCCAGTCCCGCGCCGCGGTGACGGCCCACGGCATCGATCTCGTCGATGAAAATGATACAGGGCGCATGTTTCTTGGCCGTGTCGAACATGTCCCTAACCCGGGACGCGCCCACGCCCACGAACATCTCCACGAAGTCAGAACCCGAGATGGTGAAGAAAGGCACCTTGGCCTCCCCGGCGATGGCCTTGGCCAGCAGGGTCTTGCCCGTGCCGGGCGATCCCACCATGAGCACACCCTTGGGAATCTTGCCCCCCAGGCGCTGGAACTTGGAGGGGTCCTTGAGGAACTCCACCACTTCCTGCACTTCCTCCTTGGCCTCTTCCACGCCAGCCACGTCGGCGAAGGTCACCTTGACCTGATCCTCGCTGAGCATGCGCGCCTTGCTCTTGCCAAAGGACATGGCGCCGCGGCCACCGCCGCCGCCCTGCATCTGGCGCATGAAAAAAATCCACAGGGCGATGAGAATGATGAGCGGGAACCAGTTGATGAGAATCAGCTTCAGCATGGAGGGCTGCTCAGGCGGCTTGGCGCGGATATCCACGCCGGCCTTGAGCAGATCGCCGATGAGGCCGGGATCATTGGGACTCTCGGTAATGAAGGTGCTTCCAGACGAGGTCGTGCCTTCGATCTTGCCGCTTTCGTGAATCACCACGCTGGTGACATTGCCCTGATCCACCTGCTCCAGGAACTGGGAGTAGGAGATGGCCGGCGCACGGTTCTTTTGTCCATTGAAACTGTTGAAAACCGTCATCAGCACAATAGCGATGACGATCCACAACACGATGTTTTTTGCCATATCGTTCAAAACAGGATTCCTCGTCGATTTCCCTGGTCAACCTTCAGTTTGGACAGATGCGAAGGCAATACGTTCTTTAGCAGGCTGTTGAAAAACACCGTTTTTCGACAGCCTGTGTGTGGCACAAGGAAGTGCCACCGTTTTCGATGGCTGTAAGCCATTGAAAATGAAGGAAGCGGGAAACCGCGTTTTCCGCTTCCGTAGTTGAAAAAGTCCATGGAAGGACTTTTTCAACATCCTGTTAATGACAGAAACTATCAGGATTTATACCCGGTTGCCACCATGTACACTTCGCGGCTTTTCGGCCGGGAAGATTTCGGCTTGCGCACCACCACCCGGCTGAAACTGCCGCGGGCATCCCTGATATAGTCGTCAAAGCCCTCGCCCTGGAACAGCTTGGTGACGAAAGCCCCGCCCGGCTTCAGGGTGGTTCTGGCGAAATCCAGCGCCAGTTCGGCAAGGTACATGGCCCGCGGCTGATCCACCGCCCGTACCCCGCTGGCATTGGGCGCGATGTCGGAAATTACCAGATCCACGGCGCGTCCCTCCAGCAGATTTATCAATTGATCCATGACCTCCTGTTCGCGAAAGTCCCCCTGCAGAAAATCCACGCCGGGAATCCCGTCCATGTCCAGGATGTCCATGGCCAGCACCCTGCCCTTGCCACCCACAATGGAGGCCGCCACCTGGCTCCAGCCACCAGGAGCCGCGCCAAGGTCAACCACCACCTGGCCCGGCCTGAGCACTTTGTCCTTGTCCTGGATCTCCAACAGCTTGTAGCTGGCCCGGGAGCGGTAGCCCTCGCGTTTGGCCCGCTGCACGTATTCGTCATTCACATGACGCTGCATCCAGACATGACTGCTCTTGGAACGTCCCACGCTAGTATTGCCGCCTGACAGGTGAAAGCAGTTGATTATACCGGCTTTTTCCTGAAAAAATATCAATACAGCGGCTCCGGAAAGAGTAGAATGCCGCCATTCGTTCACAGTTCATTCTTCCTGGAGTCACCTGGTGTCCCTGTCCAACCCCCAGATCCGCCACCTGCGCAGCATGGCGCATAGCCTCAAGCCCGTGGTCATGATCGGCCAGCATGGTCTTCGCGATTCCGTGCTGGAAGAAATCGGCATCGCCCTGGATTTCCACGAACTCATCAAAATCAAGGTCAGCGCCGGCGACCGGGATGAACGTGATGAGATCATTGGCAACATTATCGGCGAAACTGGCGCGGAACTCATACAACGTATCGGCAACATGGCGGTAATCTTCAGGAGAAATCCCAAGAAACCGAAAATCGTCCTGCCCTGATCCGAACGAGTCAGCGCAGATTCCAGGCATCCAGCCAGGCAATCTTCACCGGCTTCAAGCCAAGTTCTTTCTCGAGCAGTTCCTGTATGCCCGCCAGGTGGGCCGCGCCATAGAAGATGGCGATGCGGCGGTGTCCCTTGCGGATTTCCTCACGCAATACCTGCACCGCCTTGCGGTTACGCTCCGTCAACAGTGTACTGCCATTCTTCCCTTCCATGGCCCGCTGCATGGCGTTCATATCCGCCATTTCACTGGCAAACCAGATCTTGAGCGCTTTGTTGGAATCTCCGGACAATAGATTGCGAAACAGCATCATCTGATTGCGTATGGCAGCGGCAGAATGCTGCCTACCCATGCCAGCCAACCAGGCCTTGCCAATCATTCCGCTGATGCTTTCGTTACGCTTTTCCATGCTGGCGCGAAACTCATCGGGAGACAGGTCGGCATGAACCAGGTTGGGCAAGTGATAGTCCACGTCTTCCAGTTGCAGGCCCAACCCCAGAATCTTGCGCATGCCGTGCTGCATGCCGCCGATGATGCTGCGGTTCTTTCCCCCGCCCCGGGGGATGCGCGTACCCTTGGGCGCCACCAACTCGTAGAGCACCACGTCGTATTGCCTGAACAGGCCGTTGATCCGCTGGTAATAGGCGTGCTCGCCGATATGTACGGCACCAATCAAATCCACGTAATCGATATCCGGGCCGCCCTCCCCCGGCACCATGCGCATGATAGCGGTCTGCAAGGCGAGGGGGTTCCCCTGACCGTCTTTTTTCAGACGCGCATATTCAACAGCTCCGGAATCTCCAGCGGAAAAATCCTGGAATGCCAGGGAAACATCCAGGCTTGGAAGGGAAACGCGCTCCGCCCGCGATGCCGCGCTGGCTATGGCCAGGCCGGCACTCAACGCCAGCAGCAGGACCAACCCGCGGCAGATTCGCCAGGCGTCCGGCATTTCAGACGTAGCGGACTTCGAGGATTTCAAACTCCCTCATGCCGCCGGGAACCTGTATTTGCACCTCGTCCCCCTCGGCCTTGCCGATGAGGGCACGGGCAATGGGAGAGGTCACGGAAATGCGCGAATGGCGGATATCCGCTTCATCCTCGCCAACAATCTGGTAGCTGTGTTCCTCGTCCGTCTCCAGGTCCAACACGTCCACGGTGGCGCCAAACACCACCTTGCCACCTGCATTTAGCTTGGTCACGTCGATGATCTGGGCATTGGAGAGCTTGGCCTCGATATCCTTGATGCGTCCCTCGATGAAGCTCTGCTGTTCCCGAGCGGCATGATACTCGGCATTCTCCTTGAGGTCGCCATGGGCACGGGCCTCTGCAATGGCGGCAATGACCTTGGGTCGCGCCACGGTCTTCAGTTCATTCAGTTCCTGGCGCAGGGCTTCCGCGCCCCTTACGGTCATGGGTGTCTTGTTACTCATGATGGCTATTCGATGCTCTCACGGTCTTGTTTTCGACTTGTTCAACCCGCGTGCAGTTCCTGCAGGCTGGTGACTATGGGTTCATCCTTGTGCTGTATGGCCATGACGATGGCCTCCCCCCCGGACATGGTGGTGGTATAGCTGATCTTGTGCTGCAGGGCGGAACGGCGGATGGAGGCCGAATCGATCATGGCCTGCTTGCCTTCCGTGGTGTTGATGATCAGGTCGAAATCGTCGTTTTTTATCATGTCCACGATATGCGGCCGCCCTTCCATGACCTTGTTCACCCGGGTACAGGGCACGCCGGTGGACAACACGGCGTCACAGGTACCGCCGGTGGCATAGAGTTCGAAACCCAGGTCCACCAGATCCCGGGCCACCAGCTTGATACGCTCCTTGTCCGCATCGCGCACGGACAGCAGGGCCTTGCCACTGGTGGGCAGCTTGATGCTGCCGCCCTCGCTGGCCTTGCCATAGGCCTCGCCGAAGGTGCGGCCCACGCCCATGACCTCGCCGGTGGATTTCATCTCCGGGCCGAGCACGGTATCCACGCCGGGAAACTTGACGAAAGGAAACACGGCTTCCTTGACGAAATAATGGTCGGGGATGATCTCCCTCGTGGCTCCCTGTTCTTCCAGGGTCTTACCCGCCATGCAGCGTGCCGCGATCTTGGCCAGAGGCCGACCGATGGCCTTGGATACAAAAGGAACGGTACGCGAGGCCCGCGGGTTTACCTCAAGGATGTAGATGTCGTTGTCCTTGATGGCAAACTGGGTGTTCATCAGCCCCACCACACCCAGCTCCAGGGCCATGTCGCGAATGTGGTGGCGCATGCGATCCTGGATCTCCTGGCTCAGGGTGTAGGGCGGCAGGGAGCAGGCGGAATCGCCAGAATGCACGCCGGCTTCCTCGATATGCTCCATAATGCCACCGATGAGCACGTCCCTGCCGTCACAGATGGCGTCCACGTCCACCTCAATGGCATCGTTGAGGAAACGATCCAGCAGCACCGGCGAATCATTGGAAACGCTCACCGCCTCGCGCATGTAGCGGGTCAGGTCTTCCTCGTTATAGACGATCTCCATGGCCCGGCCGCCCAGCACATAGGAGGGCCGCACTACCAGGGGATAGCCGATTTCCTCGGCCAGCTGCACCGCCTTTTCCGGGTCCGTGGCCGTGCGGTTGGGAGGCTGGAGTATCCCCAGCTTTTCGATCATCTGCTGGAAACGCTCGCGGTCTTCCGCGGCATCGATGGAATCCGGGCTGGTGCCGATGATGGGCGCGCCGGCCTTCTCCAGGTCCTGGGCCAGCTTCAGAGGCGTTTGGCCGCCATACTGCACGATGACTCCCGAAGGATTCTCCTTGTGAATGATCTCCAGCACGTCTTCCAGGGTCAGGGGCTCGAAATACAGGCGGTCGGAGGTGTCATAGTCCGTGGACACGGTTTCCGGGTTGCAATTCACCATGATGGTCTCGTACCCGTCCTCGCGCATGGCGAAGGCCGCGTGTACACAACAGTAATCGAATTCTATGCCCTGACCGATACGGTTGGGGCCGCCCCCCAGCACCATGATCTTGTTATTGTCCGTGGGCCGCGCCTCGCATTCCTCCTCGTAGGTGGAATACATGTAGGCGGTGCTGGACGCAAATTCCGCCGCGCAGGTGTCTACCCGTTTGTACACGGGACGCACACCCAGCTTGTAACGCAGCTTGCGGATCTTGCCTTCCTTCTTGCCCAGCAGATCCGCCAGACGCTTGTCGGAAAAGCCCTTGCGCTTGAGCTGCCGCAGGCGGTCTGCATCCAGGGCGTCCAGGCCTTCTTCCACTACTCGGGCCTCCTCACGGACGATATCCTCGATCTGCACCAGGAACCAGGGGTCGATACCTGTGGCCTGCTGTATCTCTTCCAGGCTCATGCCATCACGGAAGGCATCCGCCACGTACCAGAGACGGTCCCCCCGGGGCTGGCGAATCTCTGCCAGGATGGTCTCCCGGGCATCATCGGCGGAAAGATCCACCACGGGATCGAAGCCGGCCTTGCCCGTCTCCAGACCCCGCAGGGCTTTCTGCAGGGATTCCTGCAGGGTGCGGCCGATGGCCATGACCTCGCCCACGGATTTCATCTGGGTGGTGAGGCGGTCGTCCGCCTGCGGGAATTTCTCGAAGGCGAAACGGGGCACCTTGGTGACCACGTAGTCGATGCTGGGCTCAAAGGAAGCCGGGGTCACGCCGCCGGTGATCTCATTGCGCAGTTCGTCCAGGGTGTAGCCCACAGCCAGCTTGGCCGCCACCTTGGCAATGGGAAAGCCAGTGGCCTTGGAGGCAAGCGCCGAAGAACGGGAAACCCGGGGATTCATCTCGATGATGATCATGCGCCCGTTCTCGGGGTTGATGGCGAACTGCACGTTGGAACCGCCGGTGTCCACGCCGATCTCCCGCAGCACCGCCAGGGAGGCGTCCCGCATGATCTGGTATTCCTTGTCCGTCAGGGTCTGGGCCGGCGCCACGGTGATGGAGTCGCCGGTGTGCACCCCCATGGGGTCCAGGTTCTCGATGGAGCAGACGATGATACAGTTGTCCTTGTGATCCCGCACCACCTCCATCTCGTATTCCTTCCAGCCAAGGATGGATTCCTCGATGAGCAGCTCATTGGTGGGTGACAGATCCAGGCCGCGCTGGCAGATCTCTTCGAATTCCTCGCGGTTGTAGGCGATGCCGCCACCGGAACCACCCATGGTGAAGGAAGGCCGGATGATGGTGGGGAAACCCACCTGCACCTGCACCTGCAGGGCTTCTTCCATGGAATGGGCCACAGCGGATTTTGGCATGTCCAGGCCGATCTTCTGCATGGCCTTACGGAACAGATCGCGGTCCTCAGCCTTGTCGATGGCTTCCCGGGAGGCGCCGATCATTTCCACGCCAAACTTCTCCAGCACGCCTTCGCGCACCAGGTCCAGGGCGCAGTTCAGGGCCGTCTGGCCGCCCATGGTGGGCAGCAGGGCGTCCGGCCGCTCTTTCTCGATGATGCGCGCCACGGTCTGCCAGGTAATGGGCTCGATATACACCACGTCCGCCGTTTCCGGGTCGGTCATGATGGTGGCGGGGTTGGAGTTCACCAACACCACCTTGTAGCCTTCCTCGCGCAAGGCCTTGCAGGCCTGGGCGCCGGAATAGTCGAACTCGCAGGCCTGGCCAATGATGATGGGGCCGGCGCCGATGATGAGAATGGTCTGGATATCTGTTCTTTTTGGCATCTTGTCTCAGTCTGCGCGAGTGTGATGGAACGGCGGTCAGGCCTCGCGGGCTTTCATCAGTTCGATGAAATGATCGAAAACCGGCGCCACATCATGGGGGCCGGGGCTGGCTTCCGGGTGACCCTGGAATCCAAAAGCGGGCTTGTCGGTGCGATGGATGCCCTGCAGGGAGCCATCGAACAGGGACTTGTGGGTCGCCTTGAGATTTTCCGGCAGGCTTTCCTCATCCACGGCAAAGCCATGGTTCTGGCTGGAGATCATCACCGTGCCCTTTTCCAGGTCCTGCACCGGGTGGTTGGCGCCATGGTGACCAAATTTCATCTTCACCGTGCGCGCGCCGCTGGCCAGGCCCAGAAGCTGGTGGCCCAGGCAGATGCCGAAAGTGGGCACGTCCTGCTCCAGCACTTCCCGGATGGCATCGATGGCGTAGTCACAGGGCTCGGGGTCACCAGGGCCGTTGGACAGGAACACCCCGTCAGGGTTCATGGCCAGCACTTCGCTGGCGGGCGTCTGGGCAGGCACCACGGTGATGCGGCAGCCGCGGTCACGCAGCATGCGCAGGATGTTGGTCTTGATGCCGAAGTCATAGGCCACCACGTGAAAATCATGGTCCCGGTCTTCCCGCACCTGGTGCCCTTCTCCCAGCTTCCAGGTACCCTCTTTCCATTCGTAGGGCGCATCGACCGTGACCTCCCTGGCCAGATCCATGCCCTTGAGGCCGGGGAAGGTTTCCGCCGCCGCCCGGGCCACGACTTCATCCAGATGGGAACCGGCCTGGATGCAGCCCGCCTGGGCGCCCTTCTCTCGCAGGATGCGCGTCAGTTTACGGGTATCAATATCGGCAATGGCCACCACGCCGTTTTCCTTCAGGTACTGGTCCAGAGGCTGCTCACAGCGCCAGTTGCTGGCCACCAGGGGAAGATCACGAATCACCAGTCCGGCGGCGTGCACGGCGCTGGACTCCCGGTCCTCACTGTTTACCCCGGTGTTGCCGATATGGGGATAGGTCAGGGTCACGATCTGCCGCAGGTAGGAAGGATCGGTAAGAATCTCCTGGTAGCCGGTCATGGCGGTATTGAAAACCACCTCGCCCACGGTCTGTCCTTCGGCACCAATGGAACGGCCGTGAAACACCGTGCCATCTTCCAGTACCAGAATAGCTGAATCAGTCATTTACGCGCACACAATAGGGGACCGACCCTGTCTGGAGCCGTCCACGAACGAACACAAGAAACGAGATTGGGGCTCTGACCCCTGTTGAGACAGAAATTTTACGGCAGATGCCCGGTACTGTCCATGGAAATCCGCGAGCAAAGAAACAGATTCAAGCCCAGGAACCGAACGCCGGTGGGAAATGCCCTCACCGGCGGTTCCCGGCTGCCTGAGAAGAGGTTCTCAGCCCAATCTGCCCCTGGCCCAGGACACGATGCCTCCGGCATCCAGGGCACCGGACATGCGATCCACCTCCTGACCGTTACGGAACAGGATCATGGTGGGAATGCTGCGTATGCCCAGCTGCCCGGCGAGCTGCTGGTACTGCTCGGTATTGAGCTTGAGGAGGCGCACATGAGGCTCCAGCTGACCGGCCGCTTGGGCAAAGGCCGGCGCCATCATCTTGCAGGGCCCGCACCAGGGCGCCCAGAAATCCACCAACACGGGAATATCACTGCGCTGAATCTGCTTCTGCAGCATGGCATCATCCACGTCGGCGGGATGTCCGTCGAACAGGGGGCGCTTACACTTCCCACATTTGGGATTCTGTCCCAGGCGGGCCGCGGGAATGCGGTTCACACCGCCACAGTGGCTGCACACGACATGCATGTTGTCTGACATTTTTGCTTCTCCAGATTGTTTCCCCGGAAAATGGGGCGGGAAGTCTGGTTTTCAAGAGCTTGCATTTTGGTGTGTTCACCCCAAAATGAGGTCCAGGATGTTAGCAACCGGGAATAAAACACATGAGCAATTCACCCTATATCATTGAGGTAACAGCAGAAAATTACCAGAGCGCCGTTATCGAGCAATCCAGGCAGGTTCCCGTGCTGGTGGATTTCTGGGCAAGCTGGTGCCAGCCCTGCCAGATGCTCATGCCCGTACTGGCGAAACTGGCCGACGACTACCAAGGCAAGTTCATCCTGGCCAAAATCAACACAGAAGAACAACAGGCCCTGGCCGCGCAGTTCGGCATCCGCAGCATTCCCACGGTGAAGCTGTTCAGAAACGGTGAACCCGTAGACGAATTCGCCGGCGCCCTGCCCGAGGCCGAGATACGCAAGTTCCTGGACAAGCATATTCCCCGGGAATCTGACGCGCTGGTCGAGCAGGCCCAGCAACTGCTGTTGCAGGGCAATGCCGAGGGCGCTCTGGCGCTACTGGAACAGGCCAAGGCCTCCGACCCCGCCAACAGCAACATAGACCTCGCCCTGGCCCAGACACATGCCGCCGCCGGTGATATCGCGAAAGCCGAGGAGATCCTGGCGCGGCTTCCCGCCGATCTCCGTGACAAGGCCGAAGTCCGGACACTGGAGGGACTGTTGTTTTTCGAGAGCCTGCTGGCAGGCGCCCCCACGCGGGAGGAGCTGGCCCGGCGCCTGGAGACAAACTCTGACGACGCCGAGGCCCGGTACCTTATGGCAGCCCATCATGCCGTGAACCAGCATTACGAAGAGGCCATGGATGAGCTGCTGCAGCTCATGAAGAAGAATCGCGACTACGGTGACGACGCGGCCAGAAAAGCCCTGCTGAAACTGTTCGACATCCTGGGCGACGACCCCCTGGTGCCGCGCTACCGCAGCCGGATGATGAGCCTGATTTACTGATTCTCCTGTCCCTGGTCCACCACTTCGGTGACCAGGGCCAGCTCATTTTCCACCCTCCAGCGTACATCAAGTCCCGCGTATCGCATGCCCCAGGTGCGTTGCGTATCCTTGTTCTCTTTGTGATAGGCCGGACGGGGATCCAGGGCGATGAGTTCAACCAACTGAGCCGCCAGCCGTTCGCCATCCGGATGCCGGGCCAGCACCTGTTCCGCCGAAAGAGTAAAGCTGACCCGCAACCGCCTGTCCGGCGCTTCACCGGCAAAGCCTCCTACCGCCCCCTCCACTGAATCCACATAGGGAACATAAGGTTTGATATCGACAATGGGAGTGCCATGGAGAAGGTCGGCGCCCCGCACATGCAGGCGCACCCGGCCATGGGTGATTTCAACATCAGCCAACTCCACCACGGACAAACCCAGATGATTGGGGCGAAAGGGTGAACGGGTGGCAAACACACCCTTGCTGACATTGCCCCCCAGGCGTGGCGGCCTTACCCTGCTTTTCCAACCCTGCTCCAGGCAGGCATGAAAGGCGAAAGTGAGCCAGAGATGACTGAAATCCTCCAGGCCCTCGAACATCTCTGGTGAATCGAAAGGCGGCAGCATGACCAGGGTTGCCGGCACCTTCACCAGCCCCGGCTGGCGGGGGATGCCAAATTTTTCATGGAACGGGCTATGTACGCGGCCGATCACCCGCAAGGTAAAATCTTCTGCAAGAGGGGTCACCACCACGCCATGCCTATCCAATCCGGTAGGCGAGCATTATGACAGGCCGGGACAGCAGAAAAAACCGCCCCGCAACGCACGAAGAACCCCGCAGCCGCCAGTTGCCGCGGGGTTTTCCTGATCTGTAGGAGGATGTCGCAAAGTCGACAGCCTCCCGTAGGGAAAAGCTCAGCCTTTCTTGCTGGAGGACTGCTTTAGCCGGGATGCCTGGCTTTTCTGACCCGGCAGCTTCCTGCAGTAACCACCAACCTTGACGCCGTCACTCCGCTTGTACGGCTTGACCCAACGACAGGCCGTGGACTGGGAACAGGCTTTCTGCTCCATTCCCTTGCAAATATTCCCTTCTTCTGCCAGGCCGGTCCCGGAGGTCAGGGACAGAAACAGCGCGGCGCTCAATGTTGAAATAGGCATGATCATCTTCTTCATGTTGAAACTCCCTGTAAGTATATGATTAATCTGCGGATATCCGTTTTCCGCAGGGCAAGTTTAGGCGCGCTGATCGAGGCTGTATGTAGGAAATATCCTACGTTCCCATAGGGATATTCTGGAATCTTAATTGACCCGACGAAAAAACCCCGCAGGACCAGAGGTCATGCGGGGTGGAAGGGCTTCCGAAAAAGAATCTATCGCTGGCCCGAATATTTCACCCGATCGCTGGAAAAGTATTCTAGCCTACTGTATTTCGAGGAGAATTCTGGAATATAAAGTACAAGACATTACCGGACATCACTGAACGCACCCTAGACCGAATATTTCACCCGGGAACGCGATGATCGTGCCGGGATCGGCGGCCAGGTGCGGATTTGCGATTGAATCAATAGCCCAAGCTATTGATGATTGAGCAAATACCGCAGATGGACGGCGAGACCGGTGCGAGGGCGCGTTCAGCGATGCCCGGTAACATTTTGCATTTTGCTAATATCCCTAAATTCTTTATGAAATACAATAAGCTAAAACATTATTTCAGCGGCGGGGTGAAAAATTCGGGCTTGCACCAGGCTAGTCGAATCCGTTGGCGAATATGGCGTTGGTATCGAACAGGCCGATGGATTTTGGCCCTGTATAGCCAGGGAAGACCGTGGAAAGGTTTGGATTGAGCAGGAAGTTACCCACCACGTCACAGAACACCTGCCGGAAATCCGTGGTCATACGCAAATCGGTATTGAGATAGAGATCGGAATCCCTCAGACCAGGAAAGGAACCATAGATCTGGCCACCCAGCACCTTGCCCCCAACCACCATCATGGGCTGCGCCGTACCATGGTCGGTGCCCTGGTTGCCGTTCTCGCGTACACGGCGGCCAAATTCCGAATGCACCACAAGCACCACGTCATCGATCAGGCCCGCGGATTCCAGATCATCCATGAAGGCCTTGATGGCGGCGGAAAGGTCTCCCACATGGGTGGCGAAATAGCCGCCTCCGTCGTTACCCTGGCCATTGTGGGTATCCCAACCGCCGTAATCCACCGTGGCCACCTGGAGACCGACGTTCTCTTTTATCATGCCCGCCACCAGGCCCAGGTCGTCAGCAAGCCCCGTATTGGGATAAGTGTCGGGCACGGTGATGTCGATCTGCTCCAGGAGCTCGATCATATCCAGGGAATTTCGCACTGCGTAATCCAGGCTGGAGTTGCCATCATATATGCTTGCCAGCGCCCTCAGGTGTTCATCACCGTAGCGGCCCGAGTTGGGATGGAAGCTGCTGGCATCATCCAGGGACATGGCCCTGAAATCCCCAAGAAGACTGGTGGGCGCCGAGGAGGTGGTCGCCAGGGAGGGAATCGTGGCATAGGACGCAATATGTGGAGAAGTATTCATATGCCGGGCCAGCCAGCCGGTGGTGGTCGCCAGATTTCCCGGGGTTCCCAGTTCATACATTTCCTGGGAGTCAAAATGGCTGCGGGAGGACTGCCCCTCTGGCATACCCACAGCATGAATGAAGGCAAGTTTGCCACTGTCGTACAGGCTCTTGAGGCCATCACAGGCGCCATGCAAGCCAAAAGTACCGTTCAGGTCGTGCATCTGGTTGTAGGGCACAGCAATATTGGGGCGCTTGTTCAGATATTCCGTGCGATCACCACCGCTCCTGGGCATGACCAGGTTCAGACCATCCATCCCTCCTCTAAGAAACAGGTAAACCAGGGTTCTTTTGCTCGCTGGAGACTTGCTCTGAACGGCCGAAAAGCCCAGGCGCGTTCCTCCAAGGGTGGCGGTAACGGTGGCCGAGCCGGCCAGAAATCCCCGTCTGCTGATTTTCATGATATTTCCCTCCCCCTCAACGCTGCATGAATTCAGGAATGGACAAGACCAGCTTTACCAGGCCACGCAAACGCTCGTTCCAGTAATACGGCCAGGAGTTGTCGGTGATGTCATCGATGGGATAGTCCTCAGGCCAGGGGGACGGGTCATCATCCGGCCGCTCTCTCATGAAATCGCGCAGGATGCGATGGATCTCCGTGCCGTACCATTCACCGCTGTTTGGCCCCCATTTCAATACCTTCTTCAGCCAGAAATTGGCCAGGGTGTTGGGAGTGTGGGTTCCCAGTCCGTTCAGGGTAATATCGGTGATGGGCATGAGATCCGGGTCGCTGTTGCCCGCGTTCTCATCAATGAGCCAGTCCAGAACCCGCCAGGTATGCACCAGGGAAGCACCGCCTTCCCAGAAAGAACGTTTGTCAGGATAGCCGTCGGGAGCACGCCAGTTGAAGGGGCGCTGTCCGGTGCGGCTGAAATAGGACATGAAATAATTGCTCTCGTTGTCATCCGGACGGATGGTAAAGTCCGCGTCACATGCCCGCATGGCCGATACCACCACCTCAAAGGGCCTCTTGAGTTTGCTGCCCCAGGTGCTGACATCCTTGAACTCGGGCGTGTTGAGCAGGAAACGGTAGACCCTTTCGAGCTGATCCGGCTGGTGCCGGTTGTCATAGAACACCGTGGCCACCTGATCCACCAGGGACTGGGGCGGCTCGTCACTGATGAAACGCTGGCAAAGTTTCAGGGCGATGTGTTTTGCCGTTCCCGGATGGAAAGCCAGCAGGTC
>Ga0256832_1000174_pt1 | contig 39805 bp, 51 predicted proteins | sample 134614metaG_FD_190534 | JGI IMG/M metagenome (GOLD analysis project Ga0256832, IMG submission 190534) | Hydrothermal vent microbial communities from Lau Basin, Pacific Ocean - 134-614 | ecosystem: Environmental > Aquatic > Marine > Hydrothermal vents | place: Pacific Ocean: Lau Basin | collected...
GAGATGGAGAGCTGAGAATGCCCTCATGGGCATTAAAGGGAGCTCCTTCCCCTGCAACTTCTCTGCTTGCCAGCAGTGGAATAGGGTCTGCCAATTCCACCCTCTATGCGAACGCTTTTGGAACGAAGATCCAAGAGAGAATGGCTCTGCCATTCTCGAGGTAGCCCAAGCTCTGGGCTATATTCAGGAAGAATGGAACCCTTTGGAGCCTCAGGCTCCAAAATCGGAATAAAAGGAGGTTAAGGATCATGACGCTTGAAGAATTCAGGAAGGAATTCTTAGCTTTCCTCGAAGAGGAAGGCATCAGGGAGGCTTTCGAAAGAAACCTCGCTGACCCAGAGGTCAATGCAGCTTACGAGGAAGCCTCCGACCTAAGCAAGTTCTCAGAGGCTCTTTATGAGAGTGAGTTCCCAGTTGAAGATGCAATAAGTCTGGCTTTCATCTGGAATAACTCGGAGCAAGGACACGAATTCTGGAAGAACCTTAGCGAAAGATGGAAGGAAAGACTTTTAAAAATTCAGGAAGAAAAGGAGGTCTCGAGATGAGAAAGCTACTCTTATTCCTGATCTTGATCTCGGGCATCGTCTCGGGAACCGAGGCAAAAATGCCCAAGCCCCAATGCCCGATCCAAGAGTTCCTTTTCAAATGTGCTGAATTCAAGCCAAAGAGCGAGCAGGAATGCTCTTCTAATGCAGGCATCATGTATGGAATGCTTATGGGCTCGGGAGTTCCAGAAAGGAACGCCTCGCTCCTCAGGAAAGTTTGCGAGGCTGCCTGCAAATACTCCCTTCAATCCGAGCTCATAGCTAAGCTCTTTATCCAAGAAGTTGCTCCTTGCAAGGAGCAACGAGGAGGTAAATAGAAATGTGGCTGAATGCGGATCCAAGCACCAAGCTCCAAGAACTTGGATTGAAGATCCTCCTCCTTGGGGACTATGGGACTGGGAAGAGCTTTTTCGCTAAGAGCATGCCAGAGCCTATATTCCTATTGGACTTTGATAGCGGAGCTATTGGCTACGCAGGAACCCGCACCTTTGTGCCTGAGTGCTTTACTGCCCTTAGGCAGCAACCAGCACAGCTTTTCCCAGCCGTCGAGAGGGAACTGGATTTGGTGCTCCAGCACCAGCACCCAGCCGAGAAAGAAATAGGGGAGCCTTTTAAGACCATAGTCTTGGATAGTCTGACGACCTTGACCCGTGCCGCTATGGATTACGCCATGCTCAAAAAGCCCGTGCCTCCAGATACGCCCCCAGTCTGGAATGTCCATTACCCCCTTGCTAAGGTCTTCATCGATAGGATCTTGGATCGGCTCCGCCGTTTTGATGGCTTTGTGGTGGTTATTGGGCATCTGGAGTATCAGAGGAATGACCTTACGGGAGAGATCCTCGCCGTCCCAGCCCTGACTGGGAAGCTCCAGACCTATATCCCAGCTATATTTGATGAGGTCTGGTTCACGGAGGTTGCTGGGAGCAAAGGCGGGAAGCAATACCTTATTCATTTAGCTCCCTCGGGCTTTAAGAGAGCTCGCTCCAGAATAAGGAGCGTAGTTTCGGGCATCCCCGAAACCATTACGAATGAATGGAGCTCCATCTCCAAATTCCTCTCCGAGCCCTCGGCTCAGGCTCAGGAGCAAGGGAAGGGAGCTCCTAATGCAGGGAGGGTGTAAACTGGGTTTACACCTTCGGACTTGAATTAAAAAGCAGATTCGGGAGCCCTGCTCCCAAGATAAAATCTTTTAAAGGAGGTATCTGTCATGCAAAACTTTGACCAGCTCTTTAACGACATCAAGGACGCCCCAGCCACAGTCCCAGTAGTTCCAGCAGGGGACTACCTCGCTGTGGTGCAGGGCACCACTCTGGAGGACGTGGAGCTCAAAAGCGGAGAGATGAGAAAGGTTCTCAGGATCTTCCTGACCCTGCAAGGTAATCAGGGAATAATGCTCTCCGACGGCTCAGCCCCCGTAGACGGAACCGTCTTGGATTATTCCATCTTCCTTCCCGATGAGGCTGATAAGGCTGTGCCCTCCAAGTTCGGAAAGGGAACCATGTATGATGTCTCGGTGAGGAAACTCAAGAAGACCTTCCTCGCCACAGGCGTAGATCCAGCTCAGTACCCGAGCCTCGAAGAGGCTCTTGATGCGATGGTCGGAGCTCAGGTTATAGTCAGGGTTCAGAATAAGACTACCGAAGACGGAACTCCTTACGAAGTAGTTCAATCCATAAGAGGATCCCAGTAATGAGGTTCAGGGATATTCCGCTCTGGAACAGGGAGGCGGCTCAAAGCCTCCCCTCCCCTGATCCAGAGCCCAAAAAGAGAAAAAGCTCCAGATCCCAGAGTTCACGCCCTAAGCGTGAACCTTCGGCTCTGGAGCTATTATCAAGAATAATAGCTCAGGTTCAGGAAAAGGAAGGAAAGCAGGGAGGAAGAAAAGATGAAGGTAATTGAGCTAAATCCCGAAGAGATCATCGTCGGGGAGCGTTTTAGGAAGGAACTCCCTAAGGCGGAATTGGAGCGTCTTGCTCAGTCCATCTTGGAGGTTGGTCAGCTCCAGCCCATCGGCATCTATTACGAAGATGGAAAGCCTTATCTCCTCTACGGGCACAGACGCTTAGAAGCCTGCAAAATAGCAAAGATCAAAGTGAAAGCCACCATTCTGGATAAGCCTTCGGCTTTAAATGCTCAGATAATAGAGTTCCTTGAGAACTCCCAACGCTCCGACTTCACCCCGCTGGAAAAGGCTAAGGCGGTAAAGCAAATCCATGAGGCTCTCTCCAATAAAGAGCCCAATTGGAGCGTCTCCAAGACGGCAGAGCTCCTTGGCTTAACCCGTCCTTATATCTCAGACCTCCTTCGCATAGCGAGGGAAGACGAGGAGGGAGCTATTCCCGAGGAGCTCAAGGACGCCTCCATCTCGGAGCTCAGAAAGATAACCTCTAAGAAGGAAAAGCTTGAGCGGATAAAGAAGAGCGTAGAGCAAGTGCATAAAAAGCCTTTCCGAGCAGAGCTCATAAACGCCGACGCCTTGAGCCCAGAGATCTGGGCTCAAGGGGGGCTCCAAGAGGGCTCCTTCCACATCGTCTTGACCGACCCGCCTTACGGTATGGACTTCGCAGAGCAAAGCAAGATTGATAAGAGCCTCGGCTCATTCCAAGATAATCCCTTGGATTATCTCTCTCCAGAGTGGATCCGCTCCTTATTGAACTTATTCAATAAAGCCTTGCACCCCGAAGATGGTCTCGTCCTCTGCTTTTGCTCTTTAGAGCAATGGTTCCTCCTCAGGAACCATGCTCATGAGTATGGGCTAAGCCCATACTCCAAGCCCTTGATCTGGTATAAGAAGGTCGGTGGGCACCCGTATAAGGCAGATAAGCTCCCAACCGATGCCTATGAGGTTATTTTCTTTGCGAAGCGAGACCCCCTCCTTCCCCTATTCAAGGCTACCAAGAATGTCTTTGAGGCAAGGAGGCTTTATGCCTCAGACGGCTCCAAGATCCACCCAACCCAGAAACCCGTTGAGCTCCTCAAGGAGCTCCTTGAGGCTTTCGCCTTCCCCCATTATGAGCTCCTTGATCCGTTCGCAGGCTCTGGCTCCTCAATCCTTGCTGCCAAAGAACGGGGCTTAAAGCAAGCTGTCGGAATTGAGCTCGATCCAGAGTTCTTTAGGAAAGCCAAGGCTTTCCTAAGCAAAAACGGAATTGATCTTGATCATGATCAAGATCAGGAGGAATAGAGATGATGGATTATAGAGCTGTGCTCGGAAGGGAGATCCCTCCAGTCGGAGAGGGATCGTTCTATATCGTCGGGGAGGCTCCAGGGCGGTCTGAAGACCGAGCAGGGGTTCCGTTTATAGGCTCCAGCGGGAACCTCTTATTCAGAGCCCTCGGCTCCCTTGGGCTCCACCGCTCCCAAGCTCGGATCGCCAATACCTTTTGGAGGAGACCTCCTTCTAACGACCTCTCCAAACTCAGGAACCTCCCCGAGTTCGTTGCTTATAGGCAAAAGCTCCTTGCGGATATATCCGCACGGAGACCAAGGGTGATCCTTGCCCTTGGCAAATACGCCCTTGAGACCTTCTTCCCGGAGGAAAAGCTGGAGGAGATCCGTGGCTATTGGCTGGATTGGAATGGGATCCCCTTCCTCGCGACCTACCACCCAGCCAGAGTTCTCAGGGAGAACTCCCTTCTCCCGATCTTCTACTCCGATCTGAAGAAAGCAGTAAGGAGGTGGGCAGGACTTGAGCTTCCCCTTAAGAAGGAAGAGCTTCTAATGAAGCTCGGCTCCCCCGATGCCCTCGCCTTTTATCTCAGGGAGATCCTCCGATCTCCCTCCCAAACGCCTTTTGCCTTGGATATAGAGACCTCCCTTACCGACATCAGTCTGATAGGTATCGCCCTTGAGACGGAGGAAGGGCTGGTGGCAGTGAATGCTCCACCTACGGAGCATACCAAGGAGCTCCTACGCCAGATCTTGGCGTCCCCAGACGCCAACCCGATCCTCCACAATGCAGGCTTCGATCTATCTTGGCTCTATGGAGCCTATGGAATTGAGCCTGTGGCTCAACCTCACGATACCATGCTCATGCATCATCTCCTCTATCCCCAGCTCCCAAAGTCCCTACGCTTTTGTGCCTCTTTCTACCTCAATGTTGAGGCTTGGAAAGATCTCGCTGAGAGCGACCTCCTTACTTATAACGCCCTTGACTGTATCAACACCCTTTTGCTCTGGAGCGAGCTCCGTAAGGAGCTCCAACGGGAGGGAATATGGGAGGTCTATGACCTCCAGAAAAGGAGGGAGATCCTCCCAGCCACATTCATGGGGCTCCTTGGAGCTCGCATTGATGAGGCAGAAAAGCAAAGGGTGTATATTGAGTTGACATCGGAGGCGGAACGCCTCAGGGCTCAAATAGACGAGCTCTTGCCCGAGGCAAGAGGTCTCAATCTCCGTTCCCACACTCAGCTCAAGGAGCTCCTCTATAAGAGGCTCCGCCTTAAGCCCGTAACGAAGAAAGGCAAGATAACCTCAGACGCCGATGCCGTAAGGCAACTTGCCTCCCGAGCTCGGGAAACCCGTATCAGGGAGGGCTTAAAGCTCTATCTTGAATGGCGCTCGAAATTAGATATAATTTCGAAGGAGCTCTCAGTCCAAAATCACCCGTGGACTGGCTGTATTCATACCAGCTACTCGGTCTATGGAACCGAGACTGCGAGATGGAGCTCTTCTGCTCCAGCATGGAGCAGGGGCATAGCTGGGAAGAAGAATGAGATCGTCGGCGGAGCCAATTTTCAAAATCGCTCCAAGCCTTATCGCTCTTTCTACCTTCCACGCTGGGAAGATTTCATCTTCATCTCGGCAGATTATTCAGGAGCCGAGGCTCGTATCGTAGCTTGGCGGTGTAATGATCAAGCCTCAAAAGAGGCTTTCCTCCAAGGCGTGGATATCCACCGCCTTACCGCTGCCATGATGTTCTCCAAGCCCCTTGACGAAGTCAGCCCTTCCGAAAGGAAGCTCGGAAAGATGATAAGGCACGCTTCCAACTACGATATGAGCTGGAGGAAGCTTTCCCAAAAGCTCCTCATCTCTGCCTCTGAGGCGAAGGACTTATTAGCAAGGTATCATGCCTCGTTCCCTGCCATAAGGCAGGTCTTCCACGCCCGAACCAAAGAGCTGGTGGAGAAGGAGCGTAAGCTCCTTGATGCTTGGGGCTACCCAACCTTCTTCCGTTCCAGAATTGATGCCGACACCCTCCGCTTTGCCTACGCCTTTTATCCCCAGAGCACCTGCACCCATACCCTTAATAGAGCTCTGCTCAGGATCTGGGAACGAACCAAGGACGATCCCGACATCGCCCTTCAATTCCAGATCCACGACGAATTGGTTCTCTTGGTTCGCCGATCTCCATCGGCGATAAGGCGAGCCTTTTCCTTGCTTGAAGAGGAGATGTTGGAGGAGATCCCAATCCTTGATCTTTCTGATGGAAAGATCAAGCCCTTGGTCTTGCCTATAGAGTTTTCCGTGGGAAAGAGCTGGAGCATGGAGGAATTCAAAACCAGAGAAGAAGCAGAGAGCTTTGCTCTCTCCTTAATCTCCGATTAAGGAGGCTCGGAGATGGAGAACCTCTTTAAGCCCTTATCCGAGATAGCCCCTTCCTTCTCCTTCCTCCCCAAGACCATAAGGTCTTACCTCCGTTTTGTAAGGAAAACGGAACCAGCTCCAGCTCACCACCTCGGGGTCATTTTGACTCTTCTTTCTCAGGCTATAGGCGGAGCCTCTTATATAAAGTACGGATCCAAGGAGGTTCATATGAACCTCTATACTGGGCTCATTGCTCCCTCGGGCTTCAGGAAGACCGAAGCCCTGAGGCTTGGAATGACCCTCTATAATACAGCTCGGGAACGGAACGAGATTGTCCTGAAGGAGCCATTACCAGATATAGCCTCTAATACCGCAATCCTCCAAGCTTGCGATAGCAGAGACGGGTCGAGGCTCATTGAAGTGGAACTTCCCACTGGGAAGTTCGCCTATACCTCGGTCTTTATCGTTTCAAGCGAATTCGCCTCGTTCTTCCGCCGCCGAGACTCAGACATGATCACTCTTATAACCAATCTCTTTGACGGAGCCGTCACCACCGATACTTTCTCCTACAGGACGCAGATGGGAGGTCACTTCCGTATAGTAAGACCGTATACGGTCTTACTAATGGCGAGCACTCCTGAATGGCTCTCCAACCACCTCCCAAAGGGAGCTACGGTGGGAGGCTTTACCAACCGTTTCCTCTTCATTTATAGCGAGGCGTATAAGCCCTTGGCTTTCCCCCAGACCGAGCCTGAGATAGCTCGCCTCTTAGAAGAAGCCGTGGAAGATTTCCTCTGGGTAGCTGATAACCCCATGATCGTGGATTGGCGTCCTGAGGCTATGGAGCTCTTCGCCAAGTGGTATGAGGAGACCCAAGGCGGAATTCTCCAAGAGGTAGATGCAGGTCTCCACTCTTGGACTTCAAGGCTCGCCATATTCCTTATAAAGATCGCTGGCATCTCAGCTCGAGCCGATAAGCGCATCTATATAGAGCCTCAAGATCTGGATTTCGCTTGGAACCTGATGGCTCTCGCTCGGAGATCCACCGCCTTCCTCTACCGCACCACAGGCGATAACCTCAAAGCCATGATTGAATACCAGATCGTAGCTCGGATCGTAGATAAGGGCTCCATTCGGATCTCCTCCCTTGCTAAAGAATTTAGCAACTATCTTTCGGCTTTTGAGCTGAGGAACCTGCTCCTCTCCCTCTCAGACCTCGGGGTGATAACCTTGCATCAAAAGGTGGATCGGGTCGAGGCTCGGGGCAGGAACGCTCTTGAGTTCCTGAGGCAGCCAAGGCTTCAGGTAGATGTAAGCTGGGATCAGCTGGATCCCTTAATCCAAGAGCCCTAATTCAAGAGCCCTAATTCAAGAGCCCTGAGGCTCGAAGCTCAGAGCTCTTTTGAATTCTGGAAAAGGGGTTAAGAATGAAATTCTTAACCGTTATAGGCATTGAGGCTCAACGGTTTGCGAGGGGCAAAATTGCATTTTAAGGGGGTAGTACCAGATTTGCATTTTTGCCCTCAATTCGGGCTTTGGAGCTCCCAGCTCCAAAAAACGAAATGAAAAGGAGGCTTAGAGATGAAATTCTTAAAGTCGCAAGAAGATTTTGATGCCCTCGGCATCAAGCACTTTGAGGCAAAGGAATTTGCCTGCAAATGCTGTGGAGATCTCAGGATCTCCGCCGAGCTCGTTATCCTGCTGGATAATATTAGAGAGGCTCTGGGAATGCCCTTAGTTGTAAACTCGGGTTATAGTTGCAGGTCGCACAATGATGAGGCTTGGGGCTCTCCAAGCTCTTCCTATCGGAAGGGCTTAGCAGCGAGTATCAGGGCTCCCAACCCCAGAGTCAGGTTCCTCCTCCTGAGAGCTCTGCTTTTGGCTGGGATTGAGAGGATCGGGATCGCAAGAAACTTTATCCATGTGGATCTGGATCCAGATAAGCCACCTAAGGTGGCTTGGCATTATGAAGAGAAGTGGCGTCCCTAAGACGCCAATCTCGTTATGAAAGTGGGGAGGCTTTTAGAGAAAGCCTCAAGAGAAGGGAGCTCCTCTTTGGAGCCCGCTTTAAGGACTGCGTCCTTAAAGGCTTTGAAGGCTCTTTTGCAGTGGATCCTGAAGGCAAGCCTGATGCTTGCTTTCAGCAACTGGGAGAATGCCTCTTTATCCTCAGCTGGAATATCCATCAGGAGCAGGAAGAAGTCCTCCCCCTCTATGAACTGCTGGGTCTTGAGCCTCAGGCTCCTATAGAGCTTCTCTGGGAGGTTCCCCGAGGCGATGAGCTCTGCAAAATAAACCTCCTTATCCTCAAGGTCGCTCTTAAATTTCCAATCGGGATAAAGGCTATCCCTATGGGATAGCATCGCTCTGAGTGCCTCCTCAATGAGGTTCGCTTTGAGAGCTTCAAGGCTCTCAGGTTCAGGAGTAAAGGTTTCTTCCGAAACCTTCCCGCTTTTAAGGTCTATTATTAGTCTTTTCATCTCAAGTCCTCCTATCGGGAAAGACCCTCATCAGAGGATCTTCCACATGGTGAATTTGAAGCCAGCCTTGAATTGGAGAGCTGTATTCAGGTTATAGAATTCAAGGGAGGTAATGGAGGTAATACCTGAGATACCGAAGGCAGAGATGATCCTTCTTTCACCAAGGGTGTTCTGGAGCTCTATCTCCTCATCGGTTCTGAGAGAAGGGCGATCTCCGACCAGAGCAAGCTTCCCATAGCTTATTCCATTGGTTCTGGTTCCATTATCAACCTGAAAGGTCGCAATCCTTCCATCAGAAGCAGAAACGGCTGTGACATCAAGGTGCTTCCAGTTTAGCTCAAATCCACGAGAGAAAGAAGTCCCGTTTACCTTTAGCCCGATATACCCATAAGAGTAGCCCGAAGCTCCTCCCTGCCCATCATCAAGGATCCCAGCGAGCCTGATGCCGTAGAGCTCCCCATCTTGCAGGCTCAAGCCCGAAAAGAGAACCGATCCAGCATTAGCACTTAGAGTTTGATCAAAAATGATCTGGGTTCCTCCACCTCCGCTTGAGGAGATCTCCAACTGCTCATTAGCCCCAGAATTCAGGACGGAAATAGTGATCCCAGTCCCCGCAACGATCTTGGCTTGAAGGAAATCCTCTGTGGTATCAGTTCCTGATACCTTCGCCTTGAAGGTATCCGTACCTCCTGCCGAAGCAGGAACCCACAGGGAGCCATTGAACTGAAGCACCTGCCCAGCAGTAGCCCCTGTGGTATCCACATCTGAGAGATCTCCAAGAGCGTGGGTATGAGTTGCTGAGGCGAAGGAAGATTGGGAGACCCCAGCGTCTTCAAGAGAGCCATCGGCGAGGAGCCTCACGAAGTTCCCAGCTGTGGCCGGAGCCACGAGGGGGATCTTGGAACCGAGCTCGGTATTTATTTTGGAGGAGCTCCAAGTCTTGGTGCTCAGAACCTGAGAGTCATCTATCTGATCCGAGGCTATGGTTATGGTTCTATTGGTTCCAGAGCTCTCGGTCATAGAGATATTGGCTCCAGCCACAAGCTTATCTACCAGATAGCCAGCCGTTCCATCGGCGGAGCTGGTTTTAACCAGCTCGTCTGAATCCGTTGCTTGGACAAATTCAAGCCCGTCTTCCGTAGCTTTAACCCTGACCTGATATCCCCCAAAGCCCGTATAGGAAGCTGGGGTATCAGTAAGTCCGAGGAAAGTGGAGGCTCCAGAGCCCGTGGCTGATATCTCCAGTTGCTCATTCGCTCCAGCATTCAAGGTGGTAATGGAGATCCCAGTTCCTGCTACGATCTTAGCCCCAAGGAAGTCCTCCGTGGTATCGGACGCCGATACCTTCGCTTTGAAGGTATCTACGGCGGAAGAGGCTTGATTAACCCAGTTCGTTCCATTAAAAACCAGATGATCTCCTGAGGTTGGACTGGATATATTTGTGTCTGAGAGATCTCCCAGAGCATGAGTATGAGAGGAAGGGGCAAAAGAGGAGCTCGAGAAGCCCGAGTCTTGAAGGTTCCCACTTGCGTCCAAAGACGCAAAGTTCCCAGAGGTTGCCCCAGCAACCTTATCTGCTTTGGCTCCCAATTCAGAGGAAATCTTGGAGGAGCTCCAAGTCTCGGAGGTAGAGGTAAGGGCGTCATTGATCTCCGCGGCGGAGGTCTCTATGAGGAGGCTCTCATTTGCCCCAGCATTCTGGGTCGTGATGGAGATCTTAGCTCCAGCTTGAAGCTTAGCCCCGAGGTATCCTGAAGTGGTATCGGAGCTGGAGACCTTGACCAACTCATCTTTATCAGGGAGGAACTCGAGCCCGTCCTCCGTAGTCTTGACCTTTACGGTCAAACCGCCAGATCCTGTATAGGAGGTTGGGGTATCGGAGAGATCCAAGAAGGTAGAGGCTCCACTCCCGCCTGTGGAGGAGATCTCTAATTGCTCATTGCCTCCTGCATTCAGGACTGTGAGGGTAATGTTGCTTCCAGCAACAAGCTTTGAATTCAGATAGCCTGCCGTGGTATCAGAAGCTGTGACCTTAACGAACTCGTCGGTTCCAGCTCCACCTCCCGAGGCGAATTCAATTCCGTCTTCGGTAGCCTTGACCTTGAGGAATAAGCCTCCAGCTCCAGCGTAGCTGGAAGGGGTATCTGGGAGGGAGAGGAAATCGGTTATGGGACTGAAGGAGCTCTGGCTCCCGTCTCCCCAAAAGACCTCCAGCCTCCGATCATCTACATTGAAGACAAGCTTAGCCAAGCCAACCTCGGCGAGGGGAGCATAACTTGAATTCTGCTCCTTGGCTTGAAGGTATTCATCGGTGCTCGGGCACCCATAGACCGTGAATGGATCAGGCATATCTCTTAACCTCCTTTACAACCTAAGGTTGTAAACTCCGTTTACAACTCTGGGCTCGGATTATCGAGCCCATCTATCTTGATCAGGCTTAAAGCCTTGAGCTTTCCACCACTGCTCTATGAGATCCATCTTTCTCCTCCAGATCTCGTCCATAGCTCCTTGAAGCCGTTCCCAGTTCTCTTCGAGAACTGGCTCTGGGGCTCCTTTCCTCAGGGCTCGGTAGTAGCTCCGCTTATAACCTCGTTCAAGCGCCTCCAAGCGCTTGAGGCTCATCTCCAGATTATATTGCGGATCAAACTTTAGCACCGAAGGCGCTACGGCGTTCCAGAGCATATGGGCAGAGCCCACGGGCTCCCCAGTCGGATATGTTCCAAAGTAATTAAACCAAGCAATGACGGGGTCAAACCAGCCCTCCCGAGCCCAGATTTGAGCAGGATACTTGAGGAGGGAAGATGAGGGGATAATGGTCTGCATTCCATACTGGAATGCAGAGGCGAGAGGGCGGTCGACCCCAGCTATTTCATAAACCTTCCTCCCCGTTGCAGGGTCTATATGCATGAAGAGCCCTGAGATAAATCTCAGGATTGGATTTTGGATCACCAAGATCGGGAGGTAGGAGGAAAGGGGATTATCAAGGGTTCCAGTATTGATGTGGGGAACTGAGAGGGGAATGTTCCAAGGAATAAAGCCTGAATACATATAGCCTGACGGAACCTCAGTTCCATCATCAAAGATCAGCCTTGGAACTCTGATGAAATCAGCCATTAATCCGCCGATGCGGGTCTCCATATAGGCTGGTCTCACCAGCTCCTCATACTTCATACCCTCTTTCCAGTTCTCCCCATACATCTCCTTATAGGCTTGCCTCTGCAAGCCTTCCACGAATGCAAGGGTCAGGACGAAACGCTCTGGGTTTCGGAGGAAAGCCTTGAGGATCTGTGGTAGGATCCTGACTTGGAAGGAGATGAAAGGAGTGATGGTATCCCGCAGGGATCGGACTATAACTGGGAGATCCCCGTAATAGGCAAACATCTCAAGGGCAATCTTATAAGCCTCTCCCTCTGGAACTCCCTCCTTTCGCAATTTGCGATAGAGCCCGTACCGGAAGAGCTCATCAACTCTGGAATACCACCTCTCAGCTGTATAGTCAGTGAATTTGGCGAAGAGATCCAAGCCTCGCTTAGCTGCCTCAATTGGCTTTGCCTTCGGCGACTCTGGATAGAGGAGCCTCCTGAGCTCCCGAGCTTCTTGCTGAGCAACCTGCTCCCATCTCAAGGTAGCCTTCAAGAGACCATGCTTCACAGCTTCTCTATAGAGAGTATCTCGCTTTCCAACTCCCTCAAGGTAGTGGTAGACCAGCTCCGAAGGATCATGCCCATTGGCGAAGGAGATCATCATATTCCCAAGGAGGGCATTCACGTAGCTCTTGAAATTCAGGCTTAGGAATGCAGCCTTCCATCTATAATTAACCCGAGCCAAGGTTTCAAACTTAGGTCTGTAGTAGTGCATCTCGGCGTATGCCCTGAGAGCCCTATAGAGCTGCGGGTGCACATACTTTCCCGTCAGGGAACCCCAGCCCTTAATGACAGAGCTCTGCCCGGTTTCAGCAAGACGGATAAATCCTTGGATTGGACGCTCCGAGATGAAGCCCATAGGCTCCGATGCCTTCCTGAGAAAGTCATAGAATTGGAGTTGCCTTACTAATCCGAGATCCTCAGAGATTTGCCTATAAAGGGAGGCAGTTAGATCGAGGAAGAGCTCCCTTCCTGGAGCCTCCTTCCTTGGATCATACTCGGAGACCCATCTCGGTGGAGATCCCTCCTTGAGCCTCGTATAAACCCACTTCCTCCCATCAACAAAGATCTCATCTCCGATAGAGGGCTTCTTCTTCCCGAGTTGCTCCTGCAGAGCCTTCATCATTCTCGGACTTCTGGATTTCCTGATAAGACCTCTAGTCTTAGTTGAGGCTACTGATGGGAGGCTCATTCTCGCCTCCCCGCCAATTCCTTTTAGCTTCCTCAGCTCTATGATCGGACGCTCTTCCTCTTTGAGCTTTCCAAATACGTGCTGGAAAACCCGGCTCTCCGAGCCAAGGAGGGAGAGGTAATGTCTCCCTGCTCCCCCGACCTCGGAGAGAATGTCAGCCATTTTGAGAGAGACCTTCTGGAGGGAGGAGATTGCCTGAGCAATCTCGTCAATATGGGCTTCGGGAACTCCCTCCTCTATCAGGGTCTCCCTGATAATCCGAGCCCTCTCTGCCTCCGAGGCTGGGTCGAAGAGCCTCTCCCCTAATTTCCTTGAGAGTGGGGAGCCAATCTCAATCCCATACTTCTTAAAAACGGAGGCAACGTCGGTGAGCTCTTGGGTGAGCTCTGCTATTTGCTCCCTGCTATTGAAGAGCCCCTCAGTGAAGTAGTCCCGAGCCTTAACTACGAGGCGATCTTCCTCAATTCCGAGCTTGGGGATCTCAACCTCTCTCCCTGTGAGTTTCTTGAACCACCTCGGTCTCCATGCGTCCTCAGGACGGACGAAGACCCCAGCTGCATATTTCCCGTCTGAAAGAACCGAGGTTATCTGCCGAGCTGTATAAGCTCCCCAGATCCCGAGAGGAGCCAATTCTCGGGCAGTCTTGAGCCCAAGAGCTGAGAGACCAGCTATTCCCACAAGCTTGGTCGCATTAACCTCCCCATCTTCCGTGATATAAGGCTCTACCACATAGCCCGTGGCTAAGCCAAAGGTCGCATACTTCATGCCCTCCTTAACGGGAGTCGGCGTTTTGGCGAGGATCCTCGCCAAACGGCTCCCTGCTGCAACCTTGCCTCCAAAAGAGGCAGGCATGGCAATCTCAATGAAGTTCCTGACGACCTCAGCCTGCTTATCATCAAGGTCAAATAAGCCCTGAGCACTCTTGGCTCCAAAATATCCAGCTACGTAGGAGAGAAAGCCCGAGACCCCTCCAGCCACAGCTCCAGGGAGAGCTCCGACGCCCCCACCCATAGCTCCCCCGACCACAGCCCCGACCCCAGCTCCAACGGCGGTCTGAGCTATGAGCTCATCTATGGAGAACTTCAACGCCATGGCTTATTCCTCCTTCTTCCTTTTCTTCTTGGAGCTCTTGCTGGAGCTCCCTCTGGAGCTCTTCTTCCCTGTGGCTTTGGATTTGGAGGCAGAGCCTCCAAGAGCTCCTTGGAGAGAAGGAGGTTCCAGATTGAGGATCTTCTCGGTCTCGACCTTGGGCTTCTTCCTCATTCCGAGACCGAGCTCTTTCTTCCTCCGTCTTGGAGCCTTTGGCTCTTCCTTCTTAGCCCTCCTCTCCATTCTCCTCTTATAGAGCTCAGCCATGATCCCTCTTCTCGCTTGGGGCGAAGAGGGCTGGACTGGCTCAGGTCTTCCAGTTATAGGATTTATCCTTTCAGCTCTTTGGATCGTGGCTCCCTTCCCCAAGGTCTCTTCGAGAGAAGGAATTCCGAAGTCCTGTCTTATTGCCTCAGCCTTCTTATCTACCACACCTTTCTTCTTCCGCCTAAACCACTTGGAGGCAGTCTTCCAAGCCTTAGCGAGCTTGCCTCTCTTGATATAAGCCAGCCCTGCAAGAATGGAGCCTCCAGCTATGAGCGTATTCCTCCAAAAGTCTGAATCGTCTTGAGCTGCTTCAGCGAGGTTCTTATCCAAATTTGGATCCATTACGCCTCCAGTATTGAGCTGAATGAGCTCCTTCATGAAAGCTCCATATTCAGGACTTCCGTAAACCGAGACCACATCTACGAACTCATTTGCTAACTCCCTCCCATAAAGAACATCTTGGTCGGAGGGAAGCTCCATGACGCCCTTGAAGTTTGCGTTCCTGAACGCAATCCTTGTATCCACGATGCCTTGACCCACAGCTCTGGTAATTGCGTTCCCGATCGGAACTCCTTCCGAGACCAACTTTGAGACCTGTTGCACTGCCGACTTATGCTCATAGGTTAGGATCTGGGCAGTGATATCAAGGGCTTTGAGCCTTTGCTCCAAACGCCTGATCTCAGTAGGATTTAGCCTCGGCAGCACATTCGGGTTATTCAGGATCGCTCTGATCTCTTTCTTCTCATTCTCTATCCTCTGGAGCCTCGGAGCATAGAGCTGATTAACCAAATTCACTGCCGCCTCGGCATCTCCTCTCTGGGTCGTCCTATAAGTCTGATAAGTCTGAGCTCTATAAAGATCAGCCAAGGCTCTCTTGAGCATTATATCAGCATATTTCACTTGCATCTCTATATTATTCAGCTCTGCCTTCTGGAGCTGGATATAGATCCTTGTGGCTTTCTCTGGATCCACAGTTCCTGACTTGAGGAGCCCTTCCAGAACCACGCCTGAGGGCGTAGAGAGGTCAAAGCCAGATTCTTTGAGGCTCTCCAGCATCTTCTTCCCTGCAACCTTAACCTTATAAGACTCAAGGAAGAACTGCCCCATCTGAGGGCTCTCTGCCATTATGATCCCGAGAGCCTGCTCTGGGCTCATGGGAGCTTGGGCTCCACCCAAGGGAGCTTGGGCTCCACCCGAGCCTGTAAACTGATTATACACCCCGACCTGATTTCCCTCTAAGGTTGCCATTTCTTTTACCTCCCTTTAGAGAAGAACTCTCTAATAGAGCCCTCTCGGATTATACATAAAAGCGGCAGGATTTACGCCCAAAGCCTCCAGAACCTCGCCCTCATCGTAGCCCTTCAGCTGGGTCAGGATATAGGACTGGAAAGCCCTATGGAGGAGCTCCAAGCGGGCTTTCTCGATCTCGAGCTCCTCTTCTTTAAGATCCAAGAGCCTATCCTGCCTCCTCATTTGCTCTTCCACCCTTCGCTCCTGAGACCTCAAGGTCTCTCTATTCATCAGGATCTCCTTCTTCCTCTCAGCCTCAGCCTCCTTCATCTGCCTGAGCATATCAAGGTTTTGCGTGGCAAACTGCAAGCTCGTAGCTCTGGTCTGAGCAGAGCCTGCTGGGCCGAGAGCCCCAATCGCCATCAGCACAACTCCGAGTGTAGGGAGCCAATCAACCACGCCCTTCTCCTTAGGAGCTCCTTCCTCCATAGCGATCTCGGGAGGAAGAGGCTCTGGCTTAAAAGCCACTTCAGTTTCTTGCTTTTTCTTTTCCATCTCTATTCCTCCTTACTTCAGGGCTGCCATAGCGCTAACCCCGAGAGACCCTGTTTGGATAAGCCTATCAAATAAAGATGGTGGAGCCTGACCAAGGGAGCCCATTCCCCCTCCAAGATTAATTCCCACAGCTCCAGCACTCAGGTAAATATTGGCAAGGTTAGAGAGGATCGCTGCCTCCTGAGTATCCAGCTGAGCCATCAATGCTTGGAACTCCGAGCCAAGCCCGAGAGCTGCCTTTCCAAGAGCCGTGCTCGATCCAACCAGAGCCTGCTCAAGAGCTCCAGAGCTCATTCCTCCGAAAGCCCCCACTCTTCCAAGCATTCTCTCCTGAGAGCTCTGGCTCATAGCCAGTGCTCCCATAGCCTGCTGCATAGACCTAAGAGCCCCTTGCCTCGCCGAGGCATACTTCTCCCTAACTATGGATTTTGCCTCAGGCAACGCCTTCTTCCTCTCCTGATAGATCTCCCTCTGGAGCTTCACCTGTTGCTCTAAAGACCGAGCCATTGCGTCCGAGGCTTTAGCATAAGCCTTTTCAGCCTTGGAGTTAAAAAGTCCTCCAGTCGCCCTCTTAAAGAACTTCCCTATCTTAATACCAAATCCCATCGCTCTTACCTCCCAAAGATCATTTCTACGACCTTATAAATTAGAGCTCCGACCAAAGTCCCAGCTCCACCCACCAAGACCAGCACCTTTTGCTCGACCTTGGTAAGCCTATTATCCATCTTCCTGAGACGCTCCTCAATCCCAGCGAGGCGATCAATCTTAGCCTTTAAAGCCTCCACCGAGGCTTTAACTTCAACCAGCAACCTACTAATATCCCTGTGATCCATAATAGCCCTCCTTTCCTTTGAGGCTGGAAGCCTCAAAGCAATATGAATTTAAGGTAATTGGATCCATCAACCTCCACCTTTCCGAGCCTTCCATTTTGATCCCTGAACGCAAAGCCATTTCTATTAACCAGAAAGCAAAGCTTTTCTCCGTTCGGATCCGCCTTCATATGATAAAAGCTCCCCTCACTATCCAGCCCAAAAGTCGCCTTCCTTTCTCCATTGGAGGCGATCAGGGAGATGAGGGGAGCCTCGCGGCTCACCACCCTTTTCGCACTGAGAATTCGGAGCTCCTGCTGGAGCTCGTCCATCAGGACGAGGGCTCCATCACAGCCCCTGAATTTCCCAACCTCTGCCCTATTCTGCTGATCATAAGCGAGGTCATACTTGAGAGCCTCTATCTCCCTTTTGAGCAACTCAATGAGTTGCTCAAGGCGAGCAATCCTCTCCTCAAAGCTCAGGGCTTTAAACTCCATTCTCTCCATACCAAGAGCCTCCTTTAGACTGGCGGCGGAGCTTGGAACTTGTAGCTAAAATAATCCCCGCTGATCTCTCCAAAGAGCCTGAAACCGTAGATCTCATTAGCAGGGTGCTTTGGGGCTGAAGCCCCGAGCTCCAATCCGACTATGAACTTTCTGCCGTGAAGCGTCCTCACTTGCTCAATAACTCCTTCGCTCTCAGCATCTATGGAAGGAAAGGCAGAAGGAACTCTCTTCCTTGAATCCAAAGCTCCTCCGTCACTAACTCCGACCCTAAGCCCATCTCCGCCCTGATACCAAGCGTTGCTGTAAGTAATAAAGTCCTGAGCGAAATCAGGCAGCAAGGCCGAGCCATTCATCACAATCCAATCTCCGTAAGAGGTAGCCTTGAGGCTAAATTCCCTCGCCCAATAAAGCTGCCCGTCAACCTCAAGGAACTCAACCAAAAGCCTCCTCCCTTTCGGGATTACCTCCGAGCCCACAAACAGAGCCACGGCATATTGCTGGGCTTCGCCTGCCGACCTGTTCAGCTTATAGGCTCTCCCATCGGTCATAATGATGACCCCAGCCTTCTCCGTTATAGGAACCTCGTTAGAAGCCTCATCGGCTCTCCAGAGCACCGAAGTATTAGTGCGTTCAAAGAACGCCCTGAATAGGCTCATGTTCTCATAGGCGATGAAGATTATGCCCATAGAGGCATAATAGGAGAGGTAGATCGGATAATTCTGATAGGCTTCTCGGACTGCGTAATTGAGCTCCTGAATCCCGCCAGCAAGAATGAAGAGCCTCTCCTCATAGAGAAAGGCAATGCCCTGATTAGTAGGAGCTACTTTCCATTTATCTTTGATCCCAAACGGGCTTAGGGTCTGAACATTCAAGCCCTTAAAGCTCCACCCCTGCAGGGCAAGGATCCTTTCTTTGCAGAAAAGGTAGGCTCCGTCAAGAAAGCTCACCATTCGGATCGGCTCACTCTCCAAAGCCACTTCCTCCTGAAACTCCAGATCTATGACCGAGGCAACCTGCAGAGCCAATTCCCCGTAAAGCCCAAATAGGGAGCCCCTGTGAGTTCCTATGAATGCCCGATCTGGGCACAAAGAGCCTCCCACAAGCATATGGATCGGACTGGCAGTGAGCCAAGTTGCCTGAGCTCCAACCCCGTTAAAGGTTCTGGAAGAACCTTCCACGAAGAGGCTCCCTGCTCCGTTCTTGAATTTGAGCCTGACCGTGATGGGGAGCTTGAAAGCCTTCATAAAGGTAAAGGTCAAGGGCGTCCAAACCGTCCTTCCCTGTCCAAGGTGCACTGGCATAGAGAACTCTCGATAGGTCTCATCAGCCTCATACCTGAGCCCGTCCCCGTCCTCGATCTCCAAAGTCCATTCAAAGCCTGTGGTATTGGGATCTGCTGCCACATACAGGATTATCCTTGAAAGCCAGCTCTTAAAAGCTCCAAGATCGGGATCTCCCCACTGGATCTGAACCAGATCCGTATACGGGCTTGAACTGGCATCACCTTGAATTTGGCTCTCAGTCGCATTCTGGAAAGAGCCCCAAGCAAGAGCTCCAATCCTGAAAGCCTCAGTCCAAGCCCCACTTTCTTTCTTAAGAAAGAAAACGCCTTTTCCTTCAAGCCCCACCACGGCTCCAGTTCCGAGAGCCCCAATATTGCCGTCTTCCGCCAGCGGAAAGCTAAATGGCAGAGCTCCAATGGTGGATCCTGCAGGATCCACCTCTACGACCTTTATCTCCGTGGCTGTCTTTACAAGACAGCACGCCTTTCCGTCAACCTCCGAAGCATCAAGCAGAACTTCTCCGGAGCCTGCGTTCCATATTTGGGCTCCGGATCCAAGACTCTCAAAGGAGGGTCTCCACATCGCCAAGCCCTTCTTCTCCACCAGCGGAACGCAATTTAGGGCATATATGAGCCCTGTGGCTCCGAAAGCCTCATATTCATGGGTAGGCATTCCATTTGGAACCTCAATATAAAGCTCCTCCATTAGCCCTGCCCTCCCTGCTGGGCATATCCCAGCAACTGGAGATACTCCGCCTCAAAGAGCTGAGCCCGCTCCATATCTTTGACCATAAGGGCGACCTTGGCTTTCAGCCCGAGGCTAAAAATCCTATAGAACCTATCCAGCCAAGCATAATCCGATGAGGCTGAAACAGGGCTGAAATAGAGGTATCTGGTTCTGACCTCTGTCAGAACCGAGGAGCCTTTATTGATATAGAGCGTTCTGCCCTGAGGCTCAAACGCATAAAAGGTTCCACTCTGAACCCAGCTTGGAAGATGGAAGAACTCTCCGACCGAGATCGGAACGAGCCGATCCTCTCCAACCAGAACCTCCAGAAACCGAAGGGGATCTTGGGTTAGGGAGCCTGAGAAATAAGAGCCCTGATCAGCAAGGCTGACCACCTCGTCCTGAATAAATTCCTCTATCTCTATCCTTCCAAGCACCTCCCTCAGCACCGCGTTGAAGAGGTTCTCCATAAGAGAACCTCTATCTGCATTCTGAGGATAGTGCCAAAGGCACTCATCAATAACTTCCTGTGGGGTCATCTCTCAAACCTCCAAGGTTATAGGAGTATCTCCTTCTTCCGACCTCCCTGTAGAGGCTCTCCAACGCCTCCGTATATTGGCTCTTCCAATACTGATACCTCTCTGGATCAAAGAACCTCTTATAGAGCACTGCATATTTGAGAAGGTTAAAACCTCTCCCAAGGAAGAATTTGGAGCTCCCATCATCGCCATCTTCCAATGGCGATTGGGCTTTCCAGACCACGACCTCCAGATCGGTATCCTCGGAAGGAGCTCTGGCGACCCTAAACCTCCCGTCTTTCTCCCAGCAATAAATATCAAGAATTCCGACGGAATTCTTGAGGCGAGAGAACCTCGGCAACGAAACTCGGTAGAGCTCCCTGTTCCCAGCACTGTAAACTGCGTTTACACTGGAGATCGTGAGCCAAAGCTCATCACTGATAGTGATCTCCTCCTGATCAGCTGGAATAGTCAGGGTCTCTGAGCTCAAATCTCCTAAGAAATAGAAGAGCCCCCAGAGCTCCTTCTCAACCTCCCTGATTAAAGAGGGGAGGCTCGGAGGAACCGAGCCCCCGATCTCCTCAGCTATCTGCGAAACCAGATCTCTATAGTTCATAGCTCCGAGCCTCCCTTACCTTAATTTACCAGCACATAATTCACAATAATGGTTGCAACCTTGCCTGCGTCTCCAGAGGCTGCAGCAACGGTTATCTCAAAGGCAATCCCAGATCCATTCTGAACTGGAGCTGCCGTAGTCCTTGTCCTCGTAGCTGAAAGAGTTCCAGCCGCCTTCACATCAACCCTTGTTCCGTCTCCCTGAACGACCTGAACCTTAAAAGCCGCTGTTGTGGTTCCACTTCCAACCAGAGCCACATCGGTCACCAAAGCTCCTTGCGGAAGAGGACAAACATGGATCACATCTCCAACCGCCTCAGTCCCAGCAAAGGTGTAGCTCCTGACCATACAGTATTGGTTCCCGTCATCACTTGCTATAACAGGCAAACCGTATTGCTCTCCATATATCTCAGCCATCTCTCCTTACCTCCTTTTCAAACTCAAAGTTTGAAAGGGCTAAGCCCTTTCATTAGGTAATATCCACATAGAGGGAGCAAGAGCCGAAGTCCTTACCATTAAATCTGACCTTCTTAACTCCCCAGATTACCCCAGCTGTTGCGGTATAAAGGTTGCCTCTATCATCATACTCCTCGTGCCAGCTCATATTGAAGTCGCCTCCCGCATCTCCGAAGGCAACTGCCGCAGCCTGAGTTCCAAGAATAAGGCAATTGGCTAAGGTTTTGGAGCCCTGCGTAAAGACTGGGATCTTGGAATACTTATACAGGATAAATCTGCCATACCTTCCAAGGCTATCCGTAAAGATATAATTGGAGTCGCCTCTTGCCCCAGCACTCTTCATGATGTCTATCCAGTTATTGGCTGAGGCGTCCGTCCTTAGCTGCTCCACAGCCTTAGGGTGAAGAACCACGATGTAGCAAGGCTCCCCATCAACCATGATCGGATTTGGAGGAGTATCCATGGTAGAGAGATAGGTATCAATCTTATCAAACCAGCTCAGCTTCAAGGTCGTCGCATCTGCTGGGTTATGAGAAATTGCTCCAGATCCATCTATGGTCAGGGAGTGCTCCGCATCGGAAGGCTGTAAGGGGTTCCCAGCAAATCCGTTCCAAGTCGTGGGCAAGACCCACTGGTTGGTATTTATGCCTCTTCTTCCTGCAAGGTAGCAGGTGATGACCTCGTCAAAATACCTTGCGAACCACCTTTCGAGGGAGAGCCTCGCCTGTGTCCTGAGATCATGCTTGGTTCTCTTCCTACTCATTCTTCCGCCAGCACTAACCGAGTTCCTGACTTGGTCAATAAAGAGCTCGTCGGTGAACCAAGACAGATCCTTCTCCTTACCTTTGATGATATTATCTCCGTAAACTCCGTCTCCCTTTATATCAGGGAAAACGTCAAAAGAAACCCTGTCTCCAGCACTTCTCTCAAGATCTCTCAGCACTTGGATCGGGTACTCCCCGTCTGTTCCGTAGAGCCTTTTCTGGTTCCCTCCTCTCTTGATGAACTCTGCTCCTCTAAACCTCTTCGGCTTAAGCCAAAAGCTCTCTCCAAGGGCATACCTGAAAAGAGCCACCGAATACAGCTTAACCGCGATGCTGTCACTCGGATTAACTACGGTCGTAGCCATCTCCTTCTACCTCCTTCTCTGAATTTTAGAGGCTTTAAGCCTCTAACTTAGTTTCTCCAAGAGTTTATCCACGCCAGCTCTTCCGAGCCTCTCCAAAGCTTGCTCCAGCATAATTGGATCTTGGATCTCCTGAAGGAGATCCAACGGATCTCCCTTTCCGCTCTCGCCCTTCCCACTCACATCTCCAACGCTCGCGGGAGCCTTTCTTAAGGCTCCTCTCTCTTCCTCTCCCTTCTGCTCAGGCTCGCCCTGAGCAACACCTCTCAACTTTGAGATCTTCCTCTCAATCTCCTCCAGATGTGCCCTGAGTTCCTTTGGGCTCATCTCGGTATAGCTCTGGTAGCCCTTCTTGGCTATTAGAGCCAAATCCAAGCCCTCAGCTATCTCCCTGAGCTCTGGATCCTCAAGCCACTCCTTATTCCTGCTCTCCCATTCCTCAATAATGGCATCAAGGACGGGCTTCTTCGCCTCCTCCCTCAAGGCAAGCATCTCTGCCTGCATCTCCAGCTTCTGGAGCTCCAAGAGCTTTGCCATTCCAGCAACCCCGTTCTGCTGAGCCCACTGGAGCCTTTCAGGCTCACTCATTACGCTCAAATGCTTCAGGATTGGATCCTCCTCAATCCGAGCTAAAATCTGATCCTCAGGACTATCTGCCTGATCTTCCTGCCCTTGAGCTTCAGGCTCAACCCCAACCTCTTGAGGAGCTTTAGGCTCCTCAACCTGGGGCTCCTGCGAGCCAGAGCTCGCAGCCTCTCCTCCCTGCTCCACTTCCCATGAGGCACCAGACGCTTCATCTTCTCCTTGAGAGCCTTGCTCTCCAACACCTTCCTGAAGATCTCTCTTGAGAGCCTTAATCCATTCATCTGCCTCTCCCAGATCCTCAATCAAGCCCTCCTTCACGGCTTTCTCCATCTCCTCGAGCATCTCTTTTGAGATGCCCTCTACCTTCTCTTGCTTTTCTTCACTCATCTCTCTTACCTCCATTTTCGGGAACCTCAGGGTTCCCAAGGTTGTAAACTGGGTTTACAATCTGGGGCTCTTTTATTAAGAGCCCTCTTCTCGGGACTGAGCTCCCTGCTCTCCAGCTTGGGCTCCGCCCTGAGCTCCTTGCTCAGCTACCTGAGCCATCTGAGCCTGCATTGCAAGCTGCTCCATCATGATCCTCCTCTGCAGGAGCATCAGATACCTCTTCCTGAGATCCTCTTTCTGGGGAATATCAAAGGCGTCAATGAGGAGATCCAACGAGTAGCTTATAAGATCTGGAGGCATTGCTTTCAGCAACTCTACAAGCTGGGTCAATTGCTCCTGCCTTTCGGTAAGATCCCCAGCCCCGACCTTAACCACAATATCCGCCCTTAAGCCTGCAAGCGTATTCCTCACTTGAACCAAAGGTTCAACCCTTCCTTCCTTATTAGCCTCAGGAACCACTTCCAGCCCTCTCTTGAGCTCAGCCTCCTCATCTACCAGCAAGGAGATACGCTCTGGGGTATAATATTGCTTAGCCAAGACCAAGACCTTCTCAGCGAGGCTCTTCAAGCCCCTCTCTACAGCACTAAAATAGATCTGAACCGCGTTCTGGCTCTGGAGGATCCTCGTCCTTAGGGCTGCTCCAGTCCGAGCATTGGTCGGCTGCCCGAGGAAGTCTGGATAGATCCCAGTAATGATGGAGAGCTCATTAATTGCCTCTTGAAGGAGCTGGTAGTGCATCTGCCCGAGATTGAGCTCATCTACGATTTGAATTTGGGCATTGGGTCTATGGAACAATAAGCCATGAGGCTTGGCGAGCTGGTTCAGGAACTCGTCTGGATCAGGGATAGCTCCTTCAGGTGCTATTACCTTCTTGGAGAGCATATAGCTCAGAGCCTTGGATCTCCTCTTATTGATCTCGTCTTGAATATCTCTCACCACCGAGACGAGGCTCAGGGGAGCTCCATCAATGTCCCTATGAGCCACGAAAGGGGTCAGGCTGAAGGAACCAAAGTTATAGGGGAGCTCCTCATCGGAGGCTAATTCGCCTCCGATAAAGAGGGCTTTTCTTACGACTGGGATCCTGAGCCTCTTGACCGAGAAGACCCCAGCCTGAATGAGCTCATCATGTAGCTCAGGGCTATAGGGCTCCGCCTGAACCCCGTCCCAGATACAATCCCTCTCAGCATCAACCTTATATTGCACTTCCAGAACGAAGATTAGATCTCGTTCGAGATCTATCCATCTCAAGGCTCTGTCATCAAGCTCCATAAATGAAGGTGGAGATTGGAGAGCTGTGCTCTCCAGTATCCTGTCGATTTGAGCCTCAGCCTCGGGAAAGTGCATCTTGAGAAGATCCTTCTCAACCCACCTCCCTCTCGCCACGAACCTCGCATCGCTCAGATCGGGCTGCTTACTCAGGTGATCAAAGATCACCTCATCATAAGGCACATATTCAATCAAGATCGGATCCCGAGTGAGCTCCCCAGTAATTCTGACGTCGACCCAGCCTACGCCCGTGGTGATCATATCCCTAAAGCTCTCTCCAAGCTTGCCGTGGAGCTGATTAACATCAAAGACATACCTTATAACCGAGGTTGCCATGGAGGCGATCTGGGCGTCGTGCTTGCCTCTGGGCAAGCACTTAATAGTGGGCTTTTGGGATATGAGCATTCCCACGAGGCTATTAACCTTGCTCCAAAGGTGGTTAAAGGTCAGGACTGGCTGGGCTCTCCTCTCGAGCTCCTCCACCTCGGCAGGCGTCCACTGACGCCCTTCATAATATTGCCTATCTACCTTGGCTCTGCTGAGCCAAGAGCTCCAAGGCTTATAAGCCCCGTTTACCCAGCTCAAAAGCGTTTCGGGAGAAAGGGCTCCACCCTTATTGCTCTTTAGCATTGGCATCGCCGTCCTCCTTGGAGGCTTCTGCCTCCAATCTTGCCTCTACTTTCTGAATGAAATCAAGGACGATCTGGAGGATCCTCTCCAGCGAAAGGAGGATACGCTGGGGATCCTTGGCTCCAGCCACCTCCCTATAGAGCCCCGATACCTCATATATGAGAGCAAAGAGGCGGGCAAAATTCAAGTCGATCCGAGCCATGGCTCCAAATAGATCCAGATCTGGAAGATCCACCCTTTCCCTGAGCTCTTGATGGAGCTCCATATGGAGCTCTTTCAGCCTTGAGGCTATTGCCTTAGACTGTTTTCCAAGATCTTGGTTCCCCATATCCATACCACTTCCCTCCTCTTTTAATTCGTGGCTTATAAGCCACCGAGCTCAAAGCTATATCAGTCTCTTCAAAAAAGAAGGTGAGGGCGAGGGCGTCGGCGTGATCTGGGCTAAAGCCCATTCTCTTCTTGAATTTGCTCTTCTCCTCAAAGTAGATCTTCCCTCGCCTCTCCTCATACCTCAGCCCATGGAGCTCCTTCTTTAACCAAAAGGCGTCCTTTGGAATGCGGAGCATTCCAAGCTCCATAAAGGTCTTGACTCGCCAAAAGAGCTCGCTCCTAAGGAGCAAAAAGCGATTAGGCTCCGATGCCCGAGCGTTATTGACTACGTCAATAACATTATGACGGCTCCAATACCTCCTGAGGGCGTCGGCGACGCCAGCTCCAAGCCCACCAGTTGTATCCACAAAGATGAGGGCGTCCCAGACCTTGAGCTTGGAAAGCTCCTCCAGAGCCCATTCCATTACCTCAAAGGTATCTAATCCGCTACGGCGGATTATATCTGTGATGAAGGAGCCTCTCCTCACCACGATAACGGAGTTATCGTCCCCGAACCTCGCCACATCAATCCCGACATAAGTTGGAACTCCCTCAAGGAGCCCAAGATCCAGCGTAGCTGGATCATAGGATGCTCTCTGCAAGAGAGCATCTGGGAAGGCGAGCCTGTGGCTCCGCCTCGGGAACTCTCCCAGCACCCGTACCCTGAAAGTATCCGAGTCTCTCCCATACTTCCTTTCCATGGATTGGATCCACGCCTTGGAGACCAGCGGGCTTTCCTCAGAGGAAAGCTGGAGGCGTATGAAGTCCTCCCCGAAATCAGCCTCGTTGAAGATCTTAAAAAAGTAGCCCTCGGATCGGGTCGGGTTTGAGGTAAGGACAACCTTATTATCCTTTCCGCCCGTAAAGTAGCCCTCTATGGGTCTGAAGACTGGATCTGGAACTCCCGATGCCTCATCTATGATACAAAGGAGATGGGGAGCATGGTATCCAGCGAGGAGCTCCGCCTGCTCCTCCTCGCTCGCCTCGGTATTTATAGATATGGCTCTGGCGAACCAGTCCTCCCGACCCTCAACTCTTATCACTTCCTTTTGAATATCAAGCAAATCTGCAATTTGCTTAATACGGGCATTCCTGATCCAGTGGGTGAGCTCGCTCCAGAGAATATCCCGTAGCTGCCTCTTGGAGGGAGCCGTGGCGATGATCTTATTAGGAGGAGGACGGGTCAGGAGGAACCAAGCTATGAGCCACGCCAAAGTGGCACTCTTCCCGATCCCATGCCCTGAAGCCACAGCTACGGCATTCTTCTCTCCCCTCGCCACGCTCTGGAGGATCCTCGCCTGTTGAGCCGTAGGCTCAACCCCGATAACCTCTCTCACAAATCCAACGGGATCAGAGCGCCATTGGGAAAGCTTCTTTCCCAAAGCCCGTTTTGCAGATTGGGTGAGCATTCTGCTCACCTCCCGCTTTGGGGAGCCAGTGGCTCCCCAAATCCGAACTCGCTTAATAGCGAGTTCCATTCGCTCTTAAGGCTCGCCTTGGTCGCTATCTGGCGAAGAATGGGCTCCTTATACTCAAGATCCTGCGGATCTTCAGGGTTAAGGGCTAAAGCCCTTAATTCCTCAGGAACTTGAGAACCCTGAGGGTTCTCAAGGGCTCCAGAATTTGGGCTTCCCGAGGCGGAGCCCTCTCGAACTAAGTTCCCCGAAGCGGAGCCCGAGGTGTAAACGGAGTTTACACCCTCCCCACTCATTGAGGCTCCATTGGGATCCCCGCTCTCGGATTGGGCTCCTCCACTTAAAGGAATTGAGATCTTAATCTCAGGGATCTTCATCTTCCGCTACCTCCCAAGGCAGAACCCTTGGTTCTGCCTATTTGCGTCTTTTGGCGAGGCGTTTCAGCGTCCTCGCCAGAACCGCCCTTCGCTTTAAGGTCGGAGAGCCTGAGCTCTCCATTTGCCTGAGGCAAGCCTCCGAGACGCTCTTAAAGCCGTGCCTGCGGCAATAAGCCCTGGTCGCCCCAGGCCTCTTTATAGCTCCTTGGATCCACCTCTTGGTGGATCCAGATTTGGATCCACGAGCCATTCCTCGCTACCTCCTTTTGAAGGCAGCTGCCTTCAAAATCTTGAATAGAAGGGATCCCATCGGAATCCTCTCCAAGGTTGCTGAGGCAACCTTAGATAGAGCCTCTGGGTTTTCGCTTATGGCTTTCAAGAGCCGCTCCACGCCCCGTGCTCCTAAAAGGAGCACCCCCAGAATGAGGATTGAAGAGAGGAAGGCTATAAGAGCGTTGGGCTCCTCAAGCCCGATCCCAGTTCGGAATCCGAGGAGCTCCCTCGCCACAGGGTCTATAAGGAACTGATTTATCAGCAAGGCTGATAAAGCAAGGGAGAGGACAAGTTTGGAAGGCTTAAGGGCTACGCCCTTAGACCTAATACCCCTACTCATTCCAGTCCTCCTTTGGAGGCTCTGCCTCCAAATCCAGATTCGTGGTTTGGCTCTGAGAGCCAAAGGCTCCTTGAGCCCCGAAACGGGGCTCCTCGCTCCCCGTTCCCTGAGCCCAATTCTTGGGCTCCCCTGCTCCCTGAGCCTCGTTTTGGGGAGCTCCGAGCCCCGTTCCCCGCTCCCTGTTTTGGGGCTCCCAGTTCCCCGCTCCCCGTGGGGAGCTGCGGAGCAGCTCCTCGAGATCATCAGCTCCCAAGTGCAGATGTTTCTGCACTTCTCGTCCTGAGAGCTTAAAGGCGGTCTTAGCCAAGTCATTAGCCAATTTGGATAGCTCGTAGAGAGTAGCCTCCCCATTCTGGATCCTGTCCGCAATTTCGCCTGAAGCCATTAAGACCAAGGAATAAAGGATATTGGAGATCTCCTTCTCTAAGCTCCCTTGCTGGAGCAAGCCCTCGACCCTTGCCTTATAAGGCAATAGCGAGTTGAGGTTCTCCTCAAGAACCTCTGGGTCGAGGCGATCCTCGGGAGCCAATCTCGCCTCAAACCTTTGGAGAACTGCGTTCTCCAATTCGGAGGAAGAGCCCATGGCTCTTTGATCTGGCATCCGATCTATTCCTCGGGAACAGATCAGCTCTCCTTCCTCAGCTTGGGAGGCTATAGCCTCCCAATCCCGCTTATTAGAGCTCATCGCATCTTGACCTCCCTTGCCTCGGTATCTGGGCTCCCAATGGGGGAGCCCGCCGGGGGGGCTCCTGAGGCTCCCACTTCCGAGGCTCCCGCTTCCGTGCATCAGCACGGAAACGCTTTTATCCTTAATTATAAGGATAAGGAGAAGGGAAGTCAAGGCTCTTTTTTGGAATGCAGAGCATTCCAAATCCAAGAATTGGAGGCAGAGCCTCCAAATCCGAGGTTTGGAGCTATTAGCTATAGCTATCCCAGCTCCTTCGCGCCCCCCTCTGGAGCCAATAGCCTCCAGCTCCCCGCCCCCCCCATTGGAGCTAATAAGTTCCAAGTTCCCCCGCCCCCGCTCCTGCGACGCAGGAGCTCCCGCTGTAAACCCCGTTTACAGCCTTGGGCTCCAATCCTTGGAGCCCTCTCCAAAGTTGGATCCAGCTTTGGAGCTTTTAGCTCCAAGCTCCAAGCTTTGGAGCTTTTAGCTCCAAGGGGCTTAGAAAAGGGTCAGGTGCATAGGGAGGGAGCATAAGAAAAGTTTCAGATGCGTGAGGGAGCTTAGGAAAGAGTCAGGTGCGTGGGGAGAAGTTTTACCCCAACCCTCAGCACCTCTCGGGGTCAGCACCCCCACTTCGCAGATCCGACCCGATCCGAGCCCGAGAATTGAGATCAAATCTCAATCTCAGATTGGAAACTGGAAGTTTCCAAAATTGGCATGCTTTTTGCATCTGAAACAGATGCAAACGAGAAGCATTATTAATAATGATTGCTACGCAAAATCCGTGCCAATTCAAGCCCCGAAATTCAAGATCCGAAATTCAAGATCCAAAATTGAGATTGGAATGAGATGCGAATATGCGAATAAGCTAATCTCAATTCCGTCTCAATCTCAATTCCGTCTCAATTAGCATAAATGAGATTTAGTCTCAATTTCAAAACCCCGTTCCGTAATTGAGATCGGAATGAGATTTGAATATGCTAATATTCTAATAAGCTAATCTCGTTTTTGAGACGAAGTTTCAAAAATCCCCGATACGGAATTGAGACTAAGTCTCAAATCCCCGCTAAGCCTTGAGCCTCAACGCCCGGAGCAGATCCCAAAATCTCAATTGAGATTTTCTCAAAATCTCATTCCAGATCCAGAATTGAGACAAATCTCAGTTTCAAAATTGAGACATAGTCTCAAAGCCTTGAGCCACATAGCTCAGAGCGGAATTGAGATGTCTCAATCTCAATTCCGGAATTGAGACATAGTCTCAAAACGAAAAAATCAAACAGCGTATCTTATTTTTTTGCTGTCGCAAATCCTGCTCTAAGCCGCACGGCTCAATGCCCAGAGCAAATTCCGTAATTGAGACGTAGTCTCAAAATCGTAATTGAGACTAAACCTGAGATTTCCAATTGAGATTTTGAGATAAATCTCAATCCAGATATGCGGCTCAGAGCCGCATCATTCCTTGCTCATGCAAATATGCTAATATATATAATCTCAATAGGGTCTCAATTATTTTCAGAAATTCGTAATTGAGATTTGTCTCAATTAGCCCCGGGCGTTGATACTCAACGCCCACAGGAGTTTTCAAAAAGATGTGATTTTTTAATTGAGACATATGCAACATGCTGCATATTCTCGCAAATCCGCTATTGGTGCGGATTTGAGGCGGGTCAAGTTTCGGTAATTGAGATCAAAATTGCCGAAATTCAATTTCCAAAAAAATACCCCTGTATAATAATAACCAGTGGTAGATAGTAGACACTACGAGTGAAATTTTCAAGAAAAATTTTTTTCTTAATATGGTTAGTAAACAGTTTACAACATATTCAATTTTGCTTATATGAAATTGAGACTAATTCTCAATTTCAGGGCTAAAAGCAGGATACAGGCTGCAGCAAAAAGGGGTATCTGATACAAGTATTGCAAATCAAGGATTTGCAAAGGGCGAAAATGCAAATACGGGGTCACCTACCATTTTTGCAACGCTATGCGTTGCAAAACAAGGATTTGCAACGGGTCTGGAAAGCGTTGGTACGCAAGGCTCGGAGAGGTTAGCAATTGCTAACCTTCAGATCCGATATCAGGAACCATTCTCAATTTTTCAAAAATTGATGACGCAAATCCAAATGTTGCACAAAGTTTGTGCAACAAAAGGGTTGCATAGCTATATATATGGCTGTATATTGAATACTGGCTACTTGTCAACTGAATACGGTAGAAAAATCCACGGGGACTACTCTGTCTTTATGCCGTTCAGGTTTTGCTGGTTTTTCCTGAACGGCAGACGGATAGTCCCTAAGGAAATACTATATTGAGGTAAGAGCGATGAAAAAGAAAGAGAAATTTCTTAGATGTAAGTTAGTAAAAGGTAATTCAGGAATAACACTGATTGGTATTTACGAAAAAGAAGTAGAAAAAGAAGTAGAAAAAGAAGGAAAAAAAGTTAAAGAGACAGTAAAAGAAGTAATTGAAAAACCTGAAATCCATCTATCAGTATCAGAATTAGACAAAAAGATTAAAGAAAAGCTAATCATCTATGGTTTATTCGTGAAAGTCCAGCGGGCAACTGCTGGACTTAAATCTGAAGAGAAAAAACTGGAAACTTGGAAAGAGACTATACAGATATTGAAACAAGGAAACTGGGAAAGGAAACCATCACAAGAGAAAACCATTGAAAAGGCGAAACAGGATCTAATAAATAGTATAAAAGATCCTATCTTAAAAGAAAAACTCAAAAAAGAACTCGGGCTGGCTTGATGTCAGCCCGAGAAAAAACCAGCTCTCTGCCACGCATCTGCGTGGCAGAGATTTTTTCTTTAAGCTCTTGAGCCCGATCTCGGGCTCAGGGGCTTAGAGACCTGCCCACCTGAGCGGCGGGCAGGAAAAATCCGCCCAGCCTGTAAACTCCGTTTACAGGTTCGGGCTTTTCTTTTAAAGCCCTTGCCTAAAGGCAAAGGGGCAGGGGCTTTAGGAGAAAATCTCGTTTAAGGAGGGCGTTGCGATGAAAGACTTAGGAATTTCAGTCCAAAACGGAAGATACATTTTCTACGCAGATCATTTTGAGGATCTCCAAAAAGCAGTCCAGATAATAGGCTGGAGAAAAGGAGATCCAGTGGATATGGTGCTGGTAGCGGAAGATGAGGACTTGGTGCTTTGCAACTCTACGACCGCAGAGCGGTTCGTAAAAGCCAGTCCAGACGACCTGCTGGACTGGATCTTCGGCTTTAGGGAGCTATAGCTCCCTAAGGTCGGATTAGCCGAGCCCCCCGAGGCTCGGCTTTTTTCGTTTCAGGTCTCCCTGCAAAGCAGGGAAGGGAGGCTTGGAGCGATACCTCCCTGACGGGAGGTAAATACGAGAAAGGAGGTCGGAGATGAGACTTTTAGAAAAAAGAATTCAAGAAGAGGTCAGCCAGTTGGCTGACCAGCTCCAAATTCAGGTTGCTTGTGTTCCTATTCGTCCGGAGCTTGATCGGTCAGTTATCCCGAACAGGATCTTTGTTGCTCACGGTCTTATTGGCTTAGGAACATTTGAGCTCTATTTGGATCCTCATAACGAGAAGCTGGAAATGGAGATCTTCTATCACTCTAACACCGCGAGAATAGAGGGCGACATAATGATGATCTTAGATTTTCCTCTCAGCGAGGAGCTCCTCCAAGAGCTCCAATCCGCCATTAAAAAATAAAAGCTGGGGGAGCAAAGCTCTCCCAAAGGAGGTTTGCGATGCAAAGATACATAGCACTGGAGCTCGTTCATATCCGAGCTCCGAAATCCAAGTTAGATAGGGCTCAAGCCTTGCTCCAGAGAGCGGGCTTCTCTCCTGAGAGGAGAGAACCTGAGCTCTTGGAACTCAAGGGCAGCCCGAGGCTCTATAAGACGATGCTCTCCGAGCCCCTCCTTTCCAAACTCAGAGACGCCATTGGAGAGGAAGGAGAGATAAAGCTCCTTGAAATAGGCTTCATCAAAAATCTTTAATAGGGAGGTAAGAGAGATGCAAAGCATGGAAGAAAAAAGAACTTTGGTTCTGGAGACCTCAGATCCCGAGTGCCCATTGGCTCGGGCTGAGGTGGTTCAGATGCTCGTAGATGGCGACTGGCTCGGATACGATCTTGTCTTGAGAGTTCCTGCTGAAGAACTTTCGTGTTGGAGGAAGTGGCTCGCAGCCTTACCATTCCAGAATTGGACTTTAGAAGAATGGGAGGCTTAAGCCTCCCCACTTCCAGCCCCACCTGTAAACCCAGTTTACAGGGCTTAGGGGCTTAGAGCTCCCACGAAGCGGGAGCTCTAAAACTCAAAATTTTAAAAAAGGAGGATTTGCGATGCAAAACCTGAATTCAAGTCAAGTCCAAGAAAAAAGAGAGCCTAAGAATGGGGCTCATTCCGAGCCTCATGCTCTCATTTTCAATCTCTGCCGTCATATCTTGGAGCCCGCTCAGGAGCAGGACTTGCGGGCTCTCGCTGGAGACCAAAGGTCTCCAATCTTGGGGCTTGGGGAGCTCCCAGAGGAGCTCAGGGAAAAGCTCCTCTCCTCCCCATCTGATGAATATAGCCTCCATAAGGTCGCATCTGCGACTTGGAAGCATCTCAGGGAGCTCTGGTTTTCCAGAGGAAAACCAAGCAGGTTCGTCCTCCACCTTCCGATAGGGAGCCCTGCGTTCATGTGGGCTCTTCAATCCAAGACTTATAGCCTTGATCCTGAATTCAAGGAGGCTCTCGTAATCGCGTTCTCCCACTCGGAGAGATTGGTTGAGGTCAGGGAAGGGAAAAAGGTTACCAGCTTCCGATACTCCCACCTCATAAGCTTTTTCCCAGAAGCTTAAAAACGGAGGTTTTCGCTATGGAGCAAAAAAGACCGGAGATCTTTTCTTCAGAGGAGAAAAGCCTGATCCTGAGAGCCCTAAGGCTCTCAAACGGGGCTCTTTGGGACGAATACTGGGACGACGAAAGAGAAGAGCTCTTGGACTGGCATCTGGATCTGGAGAGCCTCAAAGGCGGGTTCGTCTGGAACTCCTATGAGGAGCCAGTCCAAATTGATCCTTACCTGAGAAGGAAAATCCTCCGGGAGGCTCTCCTCCAGCTCTGGAACTCAAGGGAGATTGAGCTGACAGCTCAATCAGGAGGTAATGAGGAATGAAGCTTATTCTATTAATGCTCGTGACGTTGGTGCTTGGAGTAGATAGCTCCTTCACCCTCATAGCCTATCTGCTCTTTGGAGAGCCTTGGCTACTCAAGGTCGGGCTCATAAAGGCTATCGCCTTTGGGCTCTGCCTAATGCTCCTTGCGGGAGTGGAGCTCATCTCAAATAAAGGAAGGAGGGAATAGAGATGGACGCAAAGACCAAGCTCATAAGGTTTATGGAGCTCAAGGCTCAATACCTGAGCTCCGCTTTCGGGATCTCCCCAGAGAAATACTTTCGGGAGGAGGATCGCAAAGCGATCCTCTCTTGGGATCAGGATCGGGCTCAGACGTGCTGGGAGGCTATAGCCTTTAACGCCGAGCGTTATGAGGGACTTGGCTCTGACCTGTGTCCGTTCTGCATCTACCATCAGCTCGAACTCTTGGAGCTTGACTGCGACGCCTGTGAGTATGCCAAGCACCATGGAGCATGTCCTGAATTTGGTTCTGACTGGAACCAAATCACCTCTCGCATGAAGCTTGAGCTCGGAGCAACTGCCCATTACCGCGCTCCTTCAAACGAGGTCTATAGAGAGATCCTTTCAAGGATCTTCCGAGAAGAGAAAGGAGGTCAGGGAGATGAGCAGGATTAAGAATGGAGGCTTTAAGCCTCCACGCAAAGCCCTTATAAGGATCCTCCAGAGGATCCTTGAATTGGAGGGCGATGCCCTCCACCTCTCCGCCCTAAGGCGGTTCCAGAAAGCCTTTCCTGATAAGGAACCCACCCCCGAGAGATTAGCTCTGCTAATCTCCCCCGAGATCAGGAGGCGATACTGCCTCAATCCGAGAGATGTGGAGGCTTTCAGCTCCGTAATCGCAGGTTGGATCAGCTGTGCTGATCCAACCGAATACTGGAGAGCCCTGCTCTCCAAAGGAGAGCAAGGAGGGAGCGAAGATGAGTAAGAAAAGGAAGGCTGAGAGGAAGACCTATATACCCGATCCTTTTGTCCACCCAGGCATTCTAAGAGCCATCGTTGAGAAAGAAAAGCAACTATTCCTGATGAGCCTTGGAGGTCAGGTTCCGGAAGAGCTTATTGAAGCAGAACTGGCTCTGGACGGAGCACATTTAATTTTAAGCTTAAAAGTTGAGATGGAGCCTCCTGCTCCATCTCAAGAAGGAGGTCAGGAAGAATGAGGCTTAGAGCTAAAGAAATAAGGGCGTTGCTGAAAGCAATGGAGCTCCTCGGTTGGGGCTCTGCGAAAGTGCTCGCTCAAAGCGAGCACCTCGGACTAATCTCTTTTCAAGGAGAGCCCTATGAGCTAAAGAGGCTCTCGGAAAATAAACTTTGTATCAAGGTCTCTCCGGAGCTCGAGCTCCTAATGTATGAGGGCTCCCTAATGGAGCCCGCAGGAGATCCCGCAGAGGATCTCCAATGGGATCTCTATGCTTTAGAGCTCTTATTACGCCTGAGCTCCCCGTTTCAGAGACCTCTTGAATTCAATCTGCTCCAGAAGCCGATCAGCGACGCTGGGGATCTCCTATTGGGAACAGCTTCAGTTCACCAGTATGGAGCCCATGGGCTCCTAATTGGAGATCCAATCAGGATCTCCCTTCAGTTCCCGCTCTGGGAAAAGTTCTTGCTTGAGCTCAGGGCTCCTATAGCCAAAGGAGCTCATATAGAAGAAGCCATTGAGGAGCTCCTTGGCTGGAAGGAAATCCAAGGAAAGGAGGAAGAGAAATGAGGCTTAAAGGTGAAGAACTAAACGCAGTCCTGAAGCTCTTTGAGGTGCTCCATTGGAGCAACCTTGTTTTTAAGCCTGAAAGCAGAGAAGGGGCATCTCTGGAGATGCCCCTTACCATGCCTATAGAGCTGAGGAAGGCGAAAGGGGGCTTTGAGATCCAAAACTGTGGCTTAGCCAAGGTTCTGCTCAAGAGAGCAGAGGATAGGAGCTGCGACCATGGAGAGGTGCTGGAAGAACCCTCCCTTTTTGGGCTGTCTGAGCTCCACAAGATCTCCTCTATGCTGAGCTTATTTAATTGCTCGCTGGAGCTGGAGCTCTTTAGCTCTCCTACTCTTCTATCGCATACCGAGAGCGACGAGCTTCTCGTTGGAAAGGTCGTTCTTACAGACTTAGGAACGGAAGGCTCCCTCATCGTTGATGCCATCAGCATCAAGCTCGTATTCCCAATCTCCACCACCCAAGAGCTGTGGGAGATCATTATTAGACCTTTCAAGGAAGAGGACGAGGATCAGGATTGGCTCTAATGGAGCCAAGCCCGTTGACTTTTGGGAAAAGTCAATATATAGTTATATATATGATCATAGTAGTGGTATTAGAAAGGGGTGTAAACTGAGTTTACACCCTCGGGCTCGGAGCGAAAGAGCCACGAGTGAAAGAGCTTGAATTAAAAGGGAATAAGATCTCGGGGCTGGGAGCAAAAGTCCCTAACCTCCCCCTAACTGGAGGGCACGAGCTCCTCGCTCCCAGTCCCTTTCCCTCGTGCCCTCCCACTCTTTTGGAGCCAATGGCTCCAAAACTAAAATCTTGGAGAAAGGAGGCTTAGAGATGAAGAACGGAATAAAAAGGATTGAGACCGTCAGGTCTCAAAAAGAGCTCCTGTCGGAGCTCAAACTCAGATTTATGCTCCTTGAAAGAGCTCTTGGCGAGCTCGCCAGAGCCGAGAGTCTTGGTGCCCAAGACTCTCTCATCTATGATCGCTTTTCCATCGTGCTTAAGAACGCTCAGTTCTTAGTGGGGATCCTTGAGAAGGATCCCCTTCTCGTGGAGTTCCTCCCTTCCGACCTGAGGTCGGAAAGTCCGTTCTGGGAGCTCCATTTAAGCCTATCTGGGCTCAAAATTAGGTGGAAGTCCAAGGACGGGCTCATCAGGACTGAGAGCTGGAGGTTCTCCGATGAGAGATAGGAATGAGTGGCTCTCCCTCCTTAGGAAAGAAAAGAGGGAAGAGCTCTTCGGAGGGTTCCTCAGGGAACCCAGAGTTCCTTCTTTCGTTGAGTTCCCGATAAGGGAACTTCCTCATGCCCGATACTGGGTTGCTAAAGCAAGGAAAGAAAGATGGCTCCCTAAAGGAGCCATCTTGGAGGTAGTCTCCTCACGAAAGCTACGCTTTGGAGCGATCCTCCTCTATTCCTCGCTGGAGGAAAGAGAGTTCCTCCTCAAGAGGATTGGGATCAGGAGAGCTTGATCCCCCTTTCCTGAGACCTCAGGTCTCAGGAATGGGGGCTTAAGCCCGAAATAAATTTTAGGAGGTGCTGTCATGAAGACAGTTAAGGACTACGAGGCAGGAACCCTGAGATTGGAGTTCCCAGACGGGAACTCACTGGAGGTCAAGGTCGACGACCTCCCAGCCGAAATTCAGGATAGGCTCGTTCTCTACGGGCTTGGAGTGAAGCTCCAAAGAGCCACAGCGGGGCAGAAGGAGAAGGCTTTTGAGATCGTCTCTAAACTCGTAGATGCCCTCAAGGAAGGCAAGTGGAATGTTGCTCCAGCTCCTGGAGCAAAAACTGGGCAGAAAGCAGCTATCAAGCAGATGATCCTAAGCGTGGCTCCAGAGCTCAGAGCAGCAGTGGTGGAGCAATCCAGAGCGATGCTCGAGAAGGCAGGTTTTACCGAGGAGGAAATCCAAGAGCTGCTTACTGCGTAAGCAACTATAGTGAGGGCTACAAGCTTGTAGCCCTCATTTTCAAAGATGGAGGTGTTGAGATGAAGAACTTAAGCTTATTCCTGAATAGAGCTCAGACCGAAGCCCTTGCGGATTTGAGCCTTGAAATAACTGAGCGTGTTGGGAAACGGATAACCTTGGGGCAGGTTGCTAAAGCAATTCTAAGAGAAAGCCTTAATACGAAATATATCCAAGATAGAGAGGCTTTCGTAGAAAGCCTTCTTCCTTACTTAGATAAAGGGAGGGGAAAGCTATGAATATATCAGGATTAAACCAAACTATGCCTTTGAAAAAAGGCATCCAATTTTTAGGAGCTGAGCTCCTAAAAGCAGATTTCCAGAGAGCCCTCTCCAAAGCCCATGTTGATGCCCTCAGGGCATCAATCAGGAGGCTGGGCTTCATCGCTCCTCTCTTTATAACGGAGCACCCTGACGAACCTGAAAGGTTCCTCATTCTTGATGGTCAGCACCGTTTTGAGGCAGGGCTCAGGGAAGGACTGCTTGAATTCCCATGCGTTATTTTGCCTCAAGGCAAAATAGCGGAGGCTCTCCTCTTCCTAAATACTGAAAAAGTGGATAATATCAAGGATAAAGGCAAAAAGATCTACGCTCTTTACCAATACTTCCTGCGAACCGACAGGTTCGCAACGGAGCTCCAGCTCATACCTGCTGACCCGTGGCTCTTCCCTATCGCCTTTGCTCTGGAGGAGCATGGGCTTAAGTCTGGCTCTTTGGTGGAGGATTTCGCCAAAAAGCTTGCCGCGAGAGTCAAGGTCTTCGACCTTCCGTTGGAAGAGGCTCTTCCGATCCGCAGATCGGAAGGAGCAATTCTGGTCGAGCTTGAAAAGCTCCTTGATCAAACCGCTCAGAGCTACGGCATTAGGGACTTCTTCCTGAAAAAGGCGATCTTGGCTAAAGCCATGAAGTATGCCTTTCTTGGATCAGACGATCCAAGAAAGAGGCTCCCTACTGGGCTCGATGAAGAGTATGGAATGGAGCAAGGCTTCGCAATGATCTCCAAAGAGATCATCTCTCGGGATTGGAGCTTCCTTGGAGCCTAAATTTGGAGCCTTTAGGCTCCAAAAGGAGGACGGAGATGAATAGGGACTTGAAAAGGAAACTTGAAAGGATCCGCTCCTTGCTCGAAGAGGCTTTTGCCCTTAGGACAAAGGAGGAGGAGCTTCTACAAGAGAAGCTCTCGTTGATGCTCCGCATCAAGGAGCTCAGGGAAGATTGCTCTTTAGAGCAATTCCTTGAGCGGAAGGAGCTCCAGCTCACCTATACCCTTAGGGTAGATAAGATCCAGAGAGATCTTACGAGGTTGAGCCTTGCTCAAGCCGAGATCTTCGCCGAGATCCTTTCTTTGAGAGCCCAGCTCTCAAAGCAAAAATGGACTTACGCCTCACTTGTAAACGGAGTTTACAAGCACGGGGCGTTGAGGCTGGAGATTTCGCAGAGCGAGATCAGGTTCCTCCCGACGGAACCAGATCCCAAGAGCCAAGAAGGAGGGAAGGAAGAATGAACCCAGACCTTTTAGAGCACCTTGAGCGGGTTTTGGAGGAGCTCTTCGTGAAAGAGAAGATGGTGGAGCTCCTAAACGACGAGATCTTTTCGCTCCAAGAACGAAAAGAAAAGATCCTTGCCGAGCTTGAAAAAGCCCTGATGGAGGGCAAAGAAGAGCCCCATAAGAAGAAGATCCAAGTTGGAAGGGTCTATCTCCTCATACCTCACCGTTTAGCCTCAGGTAAATATATGATTGAATTAAGGAGGTCGTCGGAATGACGCTTTTAAAGCAAGGATTGGAGAGCCCCAGCTCTCCAAAGGTGCTGGATAATTCAAAGATTTCAGCCTTTGAGCTCTGCCCTCGCCTCTACTTCTTGAGGTATGAGCTCCACCTTACCCAGCCAACGGTGAGCCCCGCCCTTGCCTTTGGCAAGGCGTTCCATCGAGGCGTGGAGACCTATATCCTGAGTGGTGGGAAGATGGAGGCGGCTCAGGGAGCCGCAGTTGCGGCTCTTGAAGAGGAGCTCGAAGGCAAAGATGCTCCCTTAGATTATAGGCTGGATCCCTCCATCCTCAACCTCGCCCTGAGCTACTATGTAGCTCAAGCCCTGCCCGAGATCCAAGGACTGGCTCGCTCTATGGAGGTTGAGGTTTCGATGGCTCTGCCAGCGAAGGAAGACCCAGAATGGATCTTCGGAGGAAGAGCTGATCTCGTTCTGGAGAACTATGCGGGGGAGCTTATCATCATTGACCTAAAGACCACCTCGTGGAGCCTGAATTCGGGTGGCTGGAGTTCTAAGCTCCTGACCGATGTCCAGCTCCAGATGTATGCATGGTTGCTGGAAGAGCTCCAGCAAAAACGGGTCTCATCTGGAGCCTATTCCATTCTCTATATCTATGCTCGGGCGAGGAAAGATGGATCCTTCTCCAGCCCAAACCTTGAAACAGCCTTCCTCCCCGTGGCTCTAACCGAGAGCCACAAGGAGAGGGCGAAATGGCGGGCTGAGAACGCCCTCATGGGCATTAAAGGGAGCTCCTTCCCCTGCAACTTCTCTGCTTGCCAGCAGTGGAATAGGGTCTGCCAATTCCACCCTCTATGCGAACGCTTTTGGAACGAAGATCCAAGAGAGAATGGC
>Ga0256832_1000175_pt1 | contig 39685 bp, 31 predicted proteins | sample 134614metaG_FD_190534 | JGI IMG/M metagenome (GOLD analysis project Ga0256832, IMG submission 190534) | Hydrothermal vent microbial communities from Lau Basin, Pacific Ocean - 134-614 | ecosystem: Environmental > Aquatic > Marine > Hydrothermal vents | place: Pacific Ocean: Lau Basin | collected...
CGACGACTACCTGCCGGGCATTCGCAAATTCTGCGACGAAAACAACTGGCTGATGATGCTCGACGAGATCCAGACCGGCATGGGCCGCAGCGGCCAGTGGTTTGCCCATCAGCACTTCACCAACGCCAGCCCCGATGTGATGACCCTGGCCAAGGCCCTGGGCAATGGCGTGCCCATCGGCGCCTGCCTGGCCCGCGGTGCCGCCGCCGAGACCTTTCAGCCCGGCAATCACGGCTCCACCTACGGCGGCAATCCGCTGGTGTGCCGTGCCGCGCTGGCCGTTATCGACAGTCTCGAAGGCGGGCAACTGGTCGCCCGCGCCGCCGAGTTGGGCAACAAGCTGCTCACCGCATTTGGTGAACAACTGGCCGAGGTGGACGGTGTGACAGCGATTCGCGGCCAGGGCCTGTTGCTGGCCATCGAACTGGACCGGCCCTGCGGCGAATTGGTCACGGCCGCGCTGAACGCCGGCCTGCTGATCAACGTCACCGCCGGCAACGTAGTGCGCCTGTTGCCACCGCTGGTGATGACCGACAGCCAGGCCGATACACTGGTAAGCAAGCTCAGCAGTCTCATCAAAACCTTTCTTGCCTGAGCATGGCTGACTCAAGACCGTGATCACACCAAACCAACAACACCTCTGCGTCATTCCGGCGAGGGCCGGAATGACGGAAAACAGCCACTGGACGCCCAGCAATGACAGTACGACACTTCCTCACCCTTAACGACCTAAGCCGCGATGAATTGCGCGGCCTGATCCAGCGCGCCATCGAACTCAAGGCCAAGCAAAAGGCCGGCGAGATTTTTGAACCGCTGAAAAACAAGGTGCTGGGCATGGTGTTCGAAAAATCCTCCACCCGCACCCGGGTATCCTTCGAGACCGGCATGACGCAATTTGGCGGCCACGCCATTTTCCTCTCACCCCGCGATACCCAGCTGGGTCGCGGAGAACCCATCGAAGACTCGGCGCGGGTGCTGTCGCGCATGGTGGATATCATCATGATACGCACTTATGAACATGAGAAGATCCAGTTGTTCACCGATCATTCCCAGGTACCCGTAATCAACGCGCTGACTAACGAATACCACCCCTGCCAGTTGTTGGCCGATATGCAAACCTATTTTGAACACCGTGGGGACATTGCCGGTAAACGCGTGGCCTGGATCGGTGACGGCAATAACATGAGTCATTCCTACATCAATGCCGCAAAACAATTCGATTTCCAACTGCGAATTGCGGCTCCCGAGGGTTATCTCCCCGATGCACAAATACTCGCTGCCGGAGACGGTCACGCGACGTTGGCCGAGTCGCCACATGCTGCAGTAGAAAATGCCGATCTGGTGGTCACCGACGTGTGGGCCAGCATGGGCCAGGAAGAAGAACAGGCCGCCCGTGAGCTTGCTTTTGCAAACTATCAGGTAAACGCTGACTTGATGCGTCTCGCAAAAACTGACGCCCTGTTCATGCACTGCCTGCCCGCCCATCGCGGTGAAGAGGTCGCCGCCGACGTTATCGACGGCCCGCAAAGCGTAGTATGGGATGAAGCGGAGAATCGCCTGCATTCTCAAAAAGCACTTCTGGAATTTCTTATAGGCTGAAGCTTGAATTGTGCCATGCAGCTGTAACACGCTTTTTACGATATCGAAGCCTATGTTGCCATGTCCATTTTGGACCCACCCACTCTTTGATGATTTATTAAGGGTCTCAGAATTGGTTTAACCGATATTAGTAGATATTCACCACCTTGGCGATGCCTGAAGGGCAATGAGTGAACGCAAGCTAATCCCGTTGCGCACTTATACAATGCCAAAAATTGTGGGAGCGGCTTTCCAGGCGCGATTCGCTCCTGGAAAGCCGCTCCCACATGGGGAAATAACCCTGTAGCAATTATTTTGAGACGATTAATATATAAACGCCATCCGGGCGCTTTTGGTGCCGATTAATAAGTAAGATGGTTTCATACCGTTAGTAGCAATATCGGTTTAATAATGATGGACAGCTTAATATCACCAACAATACTAAACCATTGTGCTACTTCAACTCCTTGGGAGAATAAATGACATGGGGGTGGGCATTAGGTTGTCGAAACTGAGAAACTGCTCTGTTCTGTTCCGCCCACTACCGGCACGCACCCAGATGCCCAACCTGCCATTTTGCCACTTCAATTTGAGACTCAATTTCACATTCTCCAATTTCACCTCACCGTTGATCGGTGTCTCCATCATGCTCAACTCAGGGATGCTAAGCAATGGATCTGCATTGGGCTGATTTACCGGAGGCGAATTAGACAATACAGGTATGGGGAGTGTAAATGAAGGTATATCAACACTCGGCGTAAAACTGTATAACTTGAACAATCCAAGATTAAATACTTCCTGGTTATCCGACCCGTCAGGCGCTTTCGCATCAATTGTGGTCAGTTTAAAAGGCAGGGTCACTGATGGCGGATCGATATACAAAGAAGGATGTAAATAAATATCAGTGCTTGTGTTGGAAGACAATCCGGGAACAGGAAGCGATATACCTTCCAACGAAAACAAGGTCAGACCATCGATATCTAGGAGATCGGCCAGGGTCACCGTATTTCGACTAGATATGCTCTGTTTATCCACACGCATGCGTTGCGCCGCAATGGGCAGCATCTGCTGTTCGGCCTGGGCCCCTGGCAATTTCACCCCCAGAGTCCAATCCAGCAGGAAGTCACAACTGGCTAGCCGCCCTGAAGACCGCAGCTCGAAACCACCACTGATCGTGGCATTCAACATCAAACCGGCAATTTGCAGGTTTGCTGGCATTTGCGTCGGTGTCAGGTTGATGGCAAACCGGCTTTGTCCTTCAATGGAAAGGCGGTCGTTACATAATTCAACTGCACCTTGTAACCAGTCCTGTCCCTGCCAGTTCAAGCGACCCGACGCACCCAAACACCATTGCTGTGAGCTGGCACTGATGTAACATTCACCATCGATATGCACATCGGCAATTTGCATTCTTCCTCGGCCTTCAAATTTCACATCTGTAATAGTCTCAGCAAAAGTCACCCGCCCGCGTAATGCCAATTCCACATCGCGTAACTCGAATCCCCTGATAGACCAAATACTATTATCTGGCTGCAAGCGGGTTTCCAGCATTATTCCATTTGGGGAAATTTCTGCATTGACCGTATTAAAACTCCGTCCCAGTAACTGTAACTGTCCCCCGCCAGACAAATAAAAATCTCGTCCGGGACCAATGCGCCCTTCCGAAGTAAGAGCCAACTCAAGCACCGGAATTCCTACGCTAACATTTGTCTCATGACGCAGCACCGTCTCACCACGCAGAAAAATATACTGTTGACTAATATCCACCTCACCGCTGACACGCAGCCGGTTGGCAAACAACTGCAACTCCCCTTTCCCCTGCGCTCTGAAATGTTGTTCACTGTCCGCAACCAAGATGACAGGCTGAGCCTCGCTGCCAATAACCAGGCGCACAAGGGCGCCCCCCTGGGCAGGCAGCACATCCCATTCTCCAAACAAGCTGGCACGAAACTGCGCCCAGGAATCCGCCCCGGCTGAATAACCATCCAAGCGTACTCGCCCCTTAATATTCAGGGGAAGCTCAAGGCTCATACCGGCTACCGGCAACGTTAGAGACGCCACATCAGCAGCACTAAGCAAATGAAACTCACCATTCATTTGCATGATCCCCACAAACCGAAACTGCTGACGTCCAAGCAGTGTGATCCGTGACACTACCACCACTGCGCTATTACTCGTACCCTCCGGCAAGGCCTGCAATAAATCTTCATTGGCAAAGCCCGCCAGGTCATCTACCAGCCAAGGGGCTCCCGGCACTTGCTCTGGAAGGATGGTATTGCCTTGCCCGCTCACTGGCAGCACTTCCCTGGCTAGATTTTGACTAGTCGTTAGTTGTAATTCCGTCACCCTCCGTTCGGCCTGGTCTACCCTGAAATTATCGAACCGGGCACCGGTGTTCCACCAACTGTCCAGACCTACTTGGCCTTCGGTAAGCGGCTGGTCGTTATCCACCACATCGCACCACAAGCTATCATCCACCCATACCCGGATATGAGTATTGAAGCGGGGCTTTTTCGACCTGCCGCGCGATACTTGATTAACAACCCCTGACTTCAATCGACGGGGATCGAAACGACTCGACAGTCCAGCACTATGTTGTGGCACACTGCGCACTTGGATACGCAGGCGATAGGCCTTACCCAACTTAAAAGCGCTTCTGCTTTGGTAAAGTACCCGGCTCACCCCTTTCTTAAGTCGCATCAAATGCCACTGACCCTGCTCGGAAGTCATGCGGAAGCGGTAAAAACTGTCCCTACCCTGCACATGAAACACCACACCTATGCCATCATTGTCGGAGGATTGCACATCCACGCCGATACGCACGTCGTTTAGTGGATTCGTTTCACGAATCAACATGGCACCATACCGCCCTGGAGAGTTATCACCGACATTATTGAATTGCCGCAGGCTTCCGCGGATGATGCGCCAGTCACCCAATTGTCCTCGCTTCAATCCATAATTGATGGCGCGCCAGTTACGCAGGGGGTTGCGTCGAAAACGATCCTGCGCCACATTTCGCCAACGCACCGTCGGCCCTATGGGTGGAGCAGAAGGAGGCGCAGGCCTTTCTGATTGCAGTGATGCACGTAACTCATCTGGAGATACCAGCAAAAATACAGCACTGGCCTTAAAGCCAATAAAGCTACCGTTGAGTTCAACCCTGCGCAGCGCACGGGGTAGTTCATTCAGCAGATCATCCACCTCCAACGACGGTGGGTTATCTCTGAGATCATTGATTAACACATCAAGATCACTTCCGGTTTCTGCCAATCGCTGTTGCAATTCACCCAGCACACGACCCAATTGCTGAGCAAGAGCAATCACCATGCCCACGTCGATGCGCACATCCAGATCACGACGTAGTACGTTTCCCTGTTCTGGAAACATGCTCGAAATCGCCGGTGGCAGCGTGATCCGGCCATTTTTCAATTGCGCCCACATGAGGTTTGCCAAGCGTCCTGCCGGATCAATCGGCAAGGATGGATCGGCAAGAAAGCCCATTAGTTCAAAAATCAGCAGGGGATCCGGTGAGGGGAAAGGACGTTGCAAATCAAAATTGATACCAAACCCGGCCAGGCGCAGATTGACACAAAGCCGGTCAAAGAAAGGTACTGTATCTGCCAGGAAGGGAATCGGCACCATGCCCAACAACGGCATTATTTCGTAATAATCATCACAGATTACAGTCAACCCAAGTTGTTCATTGCCTATATCCACGTCATAGGCCTGCAAACGATTAGGCGCCGGCAGCGGGCCGAAAAACGGCGCATATTTATAGCGCTTCAGATCGGCGCGAAACACACCCGGGACATTTGTCTGCAAACCATCCCAGGCCGGGACACAGATATCCGCCGACGGGGGAAGCGGAGGGTTATCACTACGAAGATTGATATCGAAGGCCACCAACGGTAAAACAAAATCAACTTCGCCCAGCACCACGGGAATCAGATCAAGCTTGAATTTCAAGCGACTGTGGTTAGGCAGGCGAATACCCATACCGAGTCGACTGGAGGTATCTGCATCAGCGATTAAAGCCGGCGAAAGCATCAGCTCTCCAGCAAAATCAACGAGCAATGAATTCTTGCTGTAACCATAGCCGATAATCAACCGGTCAAACACCACTGCATTGCCAGGGTAACGGCCAAAATCCGGCAAAGGAATGGGATCCGCACCACCTTCGACCGAGAAATAGATAGCGTCGCTAGACAGGCCCAGAGTAAACACGAGATCACTCAAAGGCTTGAGAGGGCTATCGGGAGCAAAACCTTGTAACGACGCCCCACCCTCAACCCGGATATTGGAGGGGTCGCTGAATGGAAGGACAAACTTGGCATCTCGAATCACAAGCTGCATGCCAGTATCAAACTTCAGGGAACCCAGGGTAAGGTCGACAGCATCCTGATACACTTCCACCATACCCTGGTAACTGTCCTGGCTCACCTGATTGCTGAGTTCACCTAACACCTGATAGATAGCCAATACGGCTTCTACCAAAAATTTCTTGCCCGTGTTGTGAAATACTTTTTTCTGTAATGCAGGAATCGTGCGATAACGCAGTTGAAACACTTGTTCGGCGTAAGTCGGGTCATCGTTTTTGGGGTTATCTTCCAATGACTGTAATGTGCTACGCGCCGCCACCAAAGCCTCGCCATCGGTATTCAACGTCGCGTCTATGAGAGGCTCGACAGTCTGCTGCCAGATACGCGCATCCCAGCGTCCATTCGCGTCACGCAGTTCATCCAGGTCGGCGCGCCGCATGGGCAGGGCCGGGAGGGCAATGGGTAAAGCCAGCTCGTCTATGCCAAAACTGAATGATTCACTGCTTAGAGCGAATGACATCTCCGCCTGCTGGCCGGCAAAACTCAGTGCCGCGGACAAACCAAAGGCAAAAGGCATAACCTCATCGCTACTATTATTGCTGCCGGGTAACTGCCCCACAGACAGCGAGAGCTTTGATAATTGTAGTGAAACATCAATATCGAGATCGATCTGCTCAGTCTGCGGGCCACCAGAGGCAGGCATGGCGCTACTCACACTGGTGAGCATATCAAACAGATCGACTTCCAGCCCGGCGCTGTCAAATGTTCCGTCCAACACACAATAGCCACCGGCTTCACCTATCCCAAGGCGCACGTCCACTGTGCCCTGCAAATCATAGAGGTGGGCAATAGCCAATAGTTTCTCGAGCTGCACCGCCATTGCCGGCGGTGTCAGTCCACCGAGATCAGCGGGCAGGATTGGACGTAGAACAAAACCGCCCTGAAGCCGGAATTCACCCTCAGTTTGCTCATCTTCGTCAGACAGGGTGATACTGATTTGACTGATACTGATTTCCAACGGGGGAGATGGCAACACCATACCTGGCAGATTGAATACCATATTCAGAGGACGCTGCAGGATGGCTTTGATTTCACCATCAATGCTGTCACCATCGGCGTCCAGTACTGCCTCGAACCTCACATCAATCCATCCCTCCTCATCTCCAGTATCTACCTTTACCAGATTACCAAGGCCGGCATCCTGCAAACCCGGAAACTGATCAATCTCCGGTAGTCGCAGCCGTAGCGACAAGGCCAACTCGCCGTCATAACCAGCACCCTTTTTATTCAGCGCGATGTCAATATTCGCCTTGGCCACTTGTGGACGTTGTGCCTGGGGAATAAAACGCCACAAGTGATCCACCTCTTGCAACTCTGTCTGCAGGCTCAGTTGCTGTTCACCTTCCTGCCAACGCACCTTCAAAGTCATTTGTGCATCGTCCGGAGGCAGAGGAAAACTGTCAGGCACCTGGTTGAATATCACCTGACCGGCAATATCAGACCAGATAATCGAGGCATTGAGATAAAAACTCTCAAGGCTAAGCTCACCGGTATCGCTACGTTGCGTTTTGATCACCAGTTCCGACTCATCAAGGGTACCGATGTCTTCAACCGTCACCCGAGTGATATTCAACCGGAAGGTATCACCTTCCGGGGCATGCACGAACTTCAACGTGGCTGCATCCACATCTACCGTTACCCCTGGCAACACGATGCTGCACCCGGTGAGACCCTCAAATTCAAAACGATCGTCAGCATCAATTTTGCCGCTGATGTTTAGTGCGGTCAGTTCAACTTCATAGTCCGCCCCCAGCGGAATCGAGACGGTCTCATCCTCAGCCAGACTCAGACTGGCCTCAACGGCATACTCATCTTCACCGGCATAGTTAATAAATATATCCAACCCGAAGATGGCATCGAGAAACGGCACTCGCACATACCCACCGGCCCCCACTGCAACCGGTACATTTGCCCTGATCCCCACATTCACACTGGCCAACGCATAGGACCACTCTGGATCCATAAAAAATCCCAGCATCTCGGTCTGGGTGGGATTGAACTGGCCATCCTGGACAAGCACTGGCCAGCTCAGGCTGGCATCCACAGAAACACCCTGATTGCCCAAAGCCGCATTTTCTAACTGGAGACGTAGTCCCGGCAGACCTTCCCCATGGAGCTGCATTGGCAGCGTCCAGTGCAGAGTCGCCGATGCCGCATGCAACCCCCGAAATGCGCTGGTGAATCCCAGATCCGTAATCGCCGAATCCACGTCTTCTCCCCGGGTAATCAGGCGACAGTTATCCAGTGCCAAGCGTAAGCCGGTGCCACTGATCTCGAAAGCCGGAACACTGAATTCCTCAAGCCGAGCTTCGATCGTCAAGTTGTCATCCACTATGAACGACCCTTCAACCTCGAACGAAAATCTCTCACTGGAAGCGGGAACCTCGGTCAACGAGACGGGTTGCAGATACGGGTTGTCGATCTCGATATCCAGAGGAAAGTGCATAATGGACAGGGATTGTGCGGTATCGCTGATGCTCACTTCACAATAGATCAGTGGCCATTCATCGTCTGAATCACGCACCACGCCCAGACGCAATGCCTCGAAACCGGGAATGGGCATCAGCAGGCTTTCCTTGACTGCGAGCACCAAAGTAAATGTGCGCACATCACCTTGCGTGGTTGCAAAAAAATCCGTGACCGTCAGCTGCTCCAACTTATCGCCAAATATCGCTGTCAACGGCTCCAGCAGAAAAGTTAGATCGCTGCCCCGCCCCGCCTCTTGTAATGAATAAAGATCATGCATGCCCAGCTACCCCTCTAGGGCCCGTTAAGCCTAATGACACCACTGTGACGGTGGCCCGTTTTGGGGCAACTTTTGAGCAACAACGCAGCGGTGTCATTAATGTTACTGACCCTAATAGATTTATGAATGTATTTGCAGCTACACATCCACCTGCACCCATGCGGCAGGAACAAAATTCAAACCAACATCGGGAAAGGCGATACTTAGTCCCGCACCATAAATAACTGTGGGCGCATAGAAATTTCCACTGTGCAAAAGAATCAGTGAGCCCGCCGCACCGGCACCTAAGGAAACGTTTCCCGAAATCATGGCAAAATTGAATGTCGCCATCTCCTCGAAGCTTAGTGGCTCCTGAGTGATAAACTCCCCACCAGTGGACACTAGATCCACGGAAAAACCCGCACTCTTGAGAAGGTCCTCGGTGCGTTTGTAATTGCCGGGCAAATCCGCATCCAGTGTTTCCATTATGCGTTTGACCTTGGGGAAACGGCTCACAAACTTGAGTTTTTTCAATACGGAAAGAATGCCCACAGAAAAGCCCAGTGACCAATATGACAGTGGCTTCTGGAGGATTTCGGTCTGGTTAGTAGCATCATCCGGGAGCATCTGCAGAGAACCCAAACCGCTGTCGAGTCCCACCACGAATTTTTCTTTGCTGCTGGGAACCTGCCCGGTACCACCTGCACCACCTCCGGCGACAAAATCTATTTTCCAGAAGCGGCTGCGAGGAACCACACCATCGGGGGGCTGAGGAAACATCACCTTGATGCGATAGCGTATCTCCACACGTCGATTGAGCGGATTGTCGCTTTCATCTGCCATAGGGCTGACAGGTTGATTTTCCCCAAACCCGTCGACTCTGATGTTTTCGTAAAAGGAGCTATCAGTGAAATACGGATCTGCATCCACTATCTGCTGCAGGTACTGAAACGCCGCCTGAGCCCGGCTCTCGGAGAGTGTTTTATTGTAATCATCGCTGCCCGGTTCACTGGTATGACCGGTGATGGAGAAAATCTTGATGTCCCGGGATTTTGCGCGATCGACCAGCGTCTCAATGCCTTGGCGATGTTCATCAAGCAACAGGCTGGGAATGCCGGCAAATGGCAGATCACGTAAAACAAGGCGAAAATGGAGAATGAGTCCCTGATCCCCTAACTGGGATTTGTGAGTAACCGCTGTCTCAATCTTGTTAATCAGCGCTGCTCTTTGTACGGATTGTACGGATGTTGCAGAACTCGCCACTTCAACAGCCTCCTTGCCAGAAGAAATACCCCTGAAACGATTATGATGACAGACCGATACTGCCTCATTGCCAGGTCAATGAAAACAGTCATATTGCCGCTGACATGTTAACGGCACTTCGAATGGCCAGAAATAACCAGAAACAAGAAGGGGGCCAGGAATATCTATTCCTGGCCCCCTTCGTCTGGATGCTAACGTGCGAATTACAAACCGGACAAATAATCTGCCACGGCCTCGATCTCCTTGTCGCTCAAGCCCTTGGCCACCATGGCCATCATACCGGCAGGATCGTTGGCCCGTTTACCGGACTTGAAGTTCTTCAGCTGCTTGATGATATACGCCTTCTGCTGTCCGCCAATCACCGGGAACAGTGAATTACTCTTGTCCTTGCCCTTGCCATTCTTGCCATGACAACGGATACAAGCGCCATAGGTGCCCAGTTTCTTGTTGCCATTCTTGAACAGCTTGGCGCCCTGCTTGGCGAGCTTGCTGCCCGATGGCTTGCCTTTCATTTGCTTGCGCGTGGCAAAATAGGCCGCGATATCCTTGAGATCCTGACGGTCGGTAACCGTGGCCGCCATGGCACTCATGGTATCATCCTGCCGATTACCCAGTTGGAAGTCCTGTACTTGTTTGAAGATGTATCCGGCAAACTGCCCCGCCAGATTGGGAAACGTGGTCGGATCCATACTTATGCCGTTCTCACCATGACAACCCTGACACAGCTCCGACTTGGTCTTGCCCGCCTTGGCATCACCCTCACCAGGCTGCATGCCACCAGCAATGGTGACTTCCGCGCTAACCCCCCCCGCAAACGCCATGGCCGCAATTGCGGCAAGCGCTGCAAACATACCGATTCTTTTTGTCATCGACCGATTCCTTTAAATAGCAATTCGAATGAATTCGAGTGTTGTCTGACTTCTATCGCGACGAAAGGCTCTTGTTTCGTTGTGGGTGCTTACGCACCTTCTGGTAGTGGCCCTGTTGGTTTCGTCACGCCCCATATAAAAGCTGGCGGTCAAGTATATCAATCCAACTCTCCGCGTCAATTCCCGCCCGGGCCACCCCTGCGTGCGGAACCCAACGAGGGAAATCGGCGTTTACCGTGGATTATTTGCGCCAGCCCGCCCCGGAAAAGGGCAGCGGCAGGCATTTCGGCTCCCGGCGCAATGGAGTATGATCAGCGCACAAGTGACTGATCTCATAACAATTACAAGCCATACTGCCCCCTGGGCGGCATGGCGCTGAGCCGGTGAAGCGACGGATGGCCGGCCCGTGACCCAACCCTGAAACCGTAGGAGTATGATGCGTACCCCGCATTGCCAGCCGCCATGACTAAAACAAACCGCCTTTTTTCCATCCTGTTCCCCGCCCTGGCCCTGCTGGCCCTGGGCGGTGTAAGCCACGAAGTCAGCGCCGAAACGCGCTACGTCGTGGACAAGCTCATCATCACAATGCGTTCCGGGCAGAGCAACAAGCACCAGATCCTGCGCACCTGGCCCAGCAACACCAAGCTGGAGATCCTCGAAACCGGAGAAAAATACAGCCTGGCCCGAGGCCCGGACGGCACCGAGGGCTGGGTGCTGAACCAATACCTCACCGCCAAACCCACCGCCAAGCTGCGCCTCCAGGCGGCCTTGACAAAACTGGCCACACTGGAAAAAGAGAACGCCAGGCTCAAGGCGGAACTGGCCGACCTGCGCAACAAGGAGGGCAGTCTCAGCAAACAACAACGCAAGCTGGCCCGTGAAAACAAGAAACAGGAAGAGGAACTCAAGCACCTGCGCCGGGTAGCCGCCAAGCCACTGAAGCTGGAGAACGAGAACCAGCGCCTGAAGAAGGAACTACTGGAGCTGGAAAGTAAGCACGAGCTGCTGCAGCAGGAAAATCAGATGCTCAACGACAGTTCGGATCGTGAATGGTTTCTCAATGGCGCCGGGGTGATCATCCTCGGCATCATCATCGGTTTGATCGCGCCGCGGCTCCGGCCACGCAAGAAGTCCAGTTGGGGATCGCTTTAAGGCAGTATCGAGCGTCACTCGATACTAGAGACTATTTCTCAAGCTGAGAAATATCCCGCACGGCACCCCGCGAGGCCGAGGTGGTCAACGCCGCATAAGCCTTGAGCGCCGCCGACACCTGCCGCTCCCGCTTCACCGGCTGCCAGGCATCTGCGCCCCTGGCCTCCATGGCAGCCCGCCGCGTTGCCAGCTCCCCGTCGGCAATGGCCACGCGGATGCTGCGCCTGGGGATGTCGATCTCGATGATATCCCCCTCCTCCACCAGGCCGATGGCGCCCCCCTCGGCGGCCTCGGGAGAGGCATGACCAATGGACAGGCCAGAGGTGCCACCGGAAAAACGCCCGTCGGTGATCAGGGCGCAGGCCTTGCCCAGGCCCTTGGACTTAATGTAACTGGTGGGATAGAGCATCTCCTGCATGCCGGGGCCACCACGGGGGCCTTCGTAGCGGATGATCACCACGTCCCCTTCCTTTATCTCGTCACCGAGGATGGCCGCCACCGCTGCGTCCTGGCTCTCGAAGATGCGCGCCGGGCCGCTGAAGGTGAGGATGGACTCGTCCACACCGGCGGTCTTCACCACGCAGCCGTCCTCGGCGATGTTGCCATAGAGCACTGCCAGCCCACCCTCGCTGGAATAGGCATGCTCGAGGTCACGGATGCAGCCTGCGGCGCGGTCCGTGTCCAGCGACGGCCAGCGCCTGTCCTGGCTGAAGGCGGTCTGGGTGGGCACGTTACCCGGCCCTGCTCGATAAAAGGTCTGTGTTGACTCATCCGTGGTCTGCATCACGTCCCACTGTGCCAGGGCCTGTCTCACGCTGGGGGCATGAATCATGGGCAGCTCACTGTGCAGCAGGCCGGCGCGGTCCAGCTCACCGAGGATACCCATTACCCCGCCGGCGCGGTGCACGTCCTCCATGTGGTATTGCTGTGTGGAGGGTGCCACCTTGCACAGCTGCGGCACCTTGCGTGACAGGCGGTCGATATCGTCCATGGTGAAATCCACGCCACCCTCCTGGGCCGCGGCCAGCAGATGTAAAATCGTGTTGGTGGAGCCACCCATGGCGATGTCCAGCATCATGGCATTCTCGAAGGCGGCAAAGCTGGCCACCGCACGGGGCAGCACGGAGGCGTCGTCCTGCTCGTAGTAGCGGCGGGTGATGTCGACGATGCGCCGCCCGGCCTCCAGAAACAGCTCGCGCCGATCGGCATGGGTGGCCAGCAGCGAACCGTTGCCCGGCAACGACAGACCCAGGGCCTCGGTCAGACAGTTCATGGAATTGGCGGTAAACATGCCGGAACAGGAACCGCAGGTGGGACAGGCGGAGCGCTCCATCTGCATCACCGTGGCATCGTCGGCATTGGGATCGGCGGCGCTGACCATGGCGTCCACCAGGTCCAGGTGCACCTCGTGGCCATCGATCACCGACTTGCCCGATTCCATAGGCCCGCCGGAGACGAAGATGGTGGGAATATTCAGGCGCAGGGCCGCGTTGAGCATGCCGGGGGTGATCTTGTCGCAGTTGGAGATACACACCAGGGCATCGGCGCAGTGAGCATTGACCATGTATTCCACCGAGTCGGCGATGATCTCCCGCGAGGGCAGCGAGTAAAGCATACCACCATGCCCCATGGCGATGCCGTCGTCCACGGCGATGGTGTTGAATTCCTTGGCCACACCGCCGGCCGCCTCGATCTCGCGGGCCACCAGCTGGCCCATGTCCTTGAGATGCACATGGCCCGGCACGAACTGGGTGAAAGAATTGGCGATGGCGATGATGGGCTTGTCGAAATCGCCGTCTTGCATGCCAGTGGCACGCCACAGGGCGCGGGCGCCGGCCATGTTGCGGCCGTGGGTGGTGGTGCGGGAGCGGTAATCAGGCATGGGATCCTCGGGGTTTCTGACCTGCAGCGTATTTACAGCCACAACAGTATGGCTGTCCTGAAACAATGGCGATGATTTTAGCAGATTGGCCCCTGGGGCGAACAGCAGACTAAAGCACGCGGGATTTTTACCGATATCTCTTTGCAGAATAAAAATATCGACAGGACATACAACACATTCGCTCATTCAATCGTGATACCAGGACATGCTGCAAGAAACTGATATCAAACAATGCCCTATCCTCATAGTTGACGATGAGCCGGCCAATGTCGCCCTGTTGACGCGCATTCTGCAGCGGGCCGGCTACACGAAGATTTCCAGCACCACGGCTCCCACTCAGGCCACAAAACTTTACGGTGAATTGCAGCCGGATTTACTCCTGCTTGACCTCAATATGCCGAAAATGGATGGCTTCGCCGTGATGCAGGCCCTGCAGTCCCAGTTCCCGGACAAAGATCACAATATCATCGTGGTCACGGCCCTGGACGGCCGGTCGGTGCGCCGCGAGGCCCTGGAAGCGGGCGCCAAGGATTTCATCACCAAACCCATTGACCGCACCGAATTGATAGTGCGCATACGCAACCACCTACAGACCCATGCCCTGTATTCTCACCTGGAGCAGCAAAATACCGAGCTGGCCAAGGCCAACGAGTCCCTGGAAGTCCTCAATCAGTCCATGAGCGACCTGGTCTCCATTGTCTCACACGAATTACGCACGCCGCTGACCGCCATCAAGTCCTTTGCCGAGATTCTGCGCGAGGATCATGACAACCTGAAAAAGGATGAACGCAATCATTTTCTCAGCATCATCGACAACGAAAGCGACCGCCTGAGCCGCTTGATCTCCGACCTGCTGGATCTGCAAAAGATCGAATCCGGAAAAATGCACTGGGCAACGGAAAAGATTGACCTGGCCCAGGTGACCCGGGACACCGTGGAATTTTTCTCCCCCAGTTACGCCAACAAGGGCCTGAGCCTCGAACTGGACATGTCCCTGGATGAGGCCATGGTGATTACTGATCCCGACAAGCTGCGACAGGTGATCACAAACCTGTTCTCCAACGCACTCAAGTTCACTGACCAGGGCGGGGTCACGGTACAACTGACGCAAAATGACCAGTGGGCGAAGATTCTCCTGCTCAGCAACAATGAAACCGCCATCAAGCACACCGTGGAGACGGCCCAATCCCTGAATGCTCAGGTCATTACCTTGTCTGAACCCAATCAGGTCATCGAGCATTTAAACCAGACGGGCGAACAAGTCGACCTGTTGATCATTGACAATCAGACCTCTTACAGTACCGGCGCAGGTGTCATTGAACAGGTTTGGGATCAACTGCCCGCGTTGCCTGTGATTACCATCAATGATGGTCAACCGGCTGCCGCTGGCACACCACCGAAAGATCACCTGATATCCCAAATTACTGAACTGGTTTGCCTGCCTCCTACACACACCATGTATGAACTGAGTATCAGTGACACCGGCCACGGTATTCCAAGGGAACAGCTCAGCAAGGTTTTCGAACGCTTCCATCAAGTGGACACCTCCCAAACCCGCGAACAACGTGGCACCGGTCTGGGACTCACCATCTGCCAGCAAATCGTTCACCACTATCACGGCAAGGTGTGGGTGGAAAGTGAATACGGTAAAGGCTCGACCTTCCATTTATTGCTTCCCGCCGTCCAGGAAGGAAAGAAGAGGCTGGGAGAAATCCTCATTGAAAAGGGTTTGGTAACCCAACAACAATTAACCGATGCACTAAAGGATCAGTAAAATGCGCAAGAAAGTCTTGATCGCTGAAGATGACTACGCCATTTCTCTGGCCATCAAAACCATCGTCAGCTCATCCTGTGATTGTGAACTCACTATAGTCAAAGATGGCGAAGCCGCCTGGCAAGCGGCACAAACTCACATGCCCGACTTGATCATTTCTGACTGGAACATGCCGCTGATGACCGGTGAAGAATTGTTGAAAAATATCCGCAGTGACGAACAACTCGGGGATACTCCCTTCCTGATGCTTTCCGCCCGCTCGGACAAGGACAGCGTCCTGGATGCCATAGATGCCGGCGTCACCGACTATATGCACAAACCTTTTGACCGAAAAACGCTCATCATGAAGGTTACAGGCTTACTCGGTGTACAGGCCCAGGATCCCATGGTGGAATTGTTCGACCTGCCGGAAGATGAAAACCTGCAAGAAAGTTGAGGATACTCACCCCACCAGCAGGTAATCCTTCCCACACAGGTAGCCCATTTTCTCTAGACACCGGGCGATATCTTCCCTAGCCCCATGGTTGGTGACGTAGGACAGAACAAAGGGCTTGTCCGACTGAGCTTCCAGCCACTCCGGCGCCACCACCGGCACGCCGGCCAGACGATTGCCGATCTTGCGTGTATCCACATCCACCCAGGCCGCGGGAGCAAAATCCTTTTCAATCAGCAGATTGCTACGCCGCCGTGTATTACGCCCGGCACCCCAGAACACCAGCGGGCGATGCCGCAAGATTGCACCGTCCCGCAAATGCCTGGCCAGATAATCGGCACGCAAATGATCGAAGGCCTGCCGCGTGCAGCGTGGATCAGTGCGCGATAAACGACGCTCACTGTCCCGCCAGCCCAGCAGCACCTGCGGCACCTTGGCCATGGCCACACCGGCCTGCGCCAGACGTAACCATAAATCGTAATCCTCGGGGAACGCTCCATTGCGGTATCCGCCCACGGCCATTACCACCTGACGACGAAACATCACACTGGGATGCACAAAGGGGGATTCGACAAAGATGTTTTGGGCGATGTCCTGCACTGACAGGCAGGCATTCTGCCAGCGCAAATATTCACGGTAGCCGGCCTGCAGGGCACGGGCGGGAAACAGCCTCACCCGGCTGGCCACCAGTCCCACTGCAGGATGCCGTTCGAGATACTGCACCTGCAGGCGCAGACGATCCTCATGCATGTGATCATCCGCGTCCATGCGTGCGATCAGTGGTGCACGGGACTCGGCCAACCCCCGGTTCAGGGCACTGACAATCCCACTGGCGGCCTGGCGGATGATGCGTATGCGGGCATCGCTTTTCGCCCATGCCTGCAGACAGGCCAGCGAGGCATCCGTGGAACCATCATCCACTACCAACAGCTCATAATCACTGAAAGACTGCCGAGAGATGGAGGTGAGACATTCGTCCAGGGTCTGCGCCGCGTTGCGCACCGGCATAACGATGCTCACGGCGGGCGCGATCATGCCCGTCGCCCTCACAACGCAGTGGCTTGTAACTCAGCCCGCGGCCAACAGGTCCCGCACCCTCTCCAGCTTGCCCCGCACCTCGGCGGCCAGGGACTTCACCTCATCCTTGTCCACCAGACCAAGCACCGCCGCCGGATCCATGAAGGCTACAGTAATGGAGCCATCCTCTTCCTCGCGCACCAGGACATTACAGGGCAGCAACAGGCCGATGTCCGGTTCGGCATTGATGGCCTGATTGGCCAGCCCCGGATTGCAGGCGCCCAGTATCGTATAGGGACGACGATCCACATCGATCTTTTCTTTCAGCGCCGCCTTTACGTCGATGGTGGTCAGCACGCCAAAGCCTTCCGTCTTCAGGGCCTCGGTGGTCTTGGTAATCACCTCGTCAAAGGCGCCCGGTACTGTCACATGGAATCCGTACATGATTTCTCTCCTCATGGTCTGTTGTGTGTCATCAATTGTGAGAATTAGATCGGTTGTGTGGGGAATAGTGCAATATACCACCCTGTATCATCGCCGCAGCTTTTGAACCACGCATCATACACCGGGCATGTTGAGAACCTGTGAAATCTTACGTTCTCTCAAGGCCTGCCCTCACAAGCCATCTCCCGGGCCGGGTTCCCCATGGTCGGACACATGTGGCTCCGGCAGCTCGCAATTTTCCACATCATCTTCCTGGCTATCCAGCACTTCATATGACACCGCCGGCGTCTTTTGGGCGGAAGCCGGGGCCTCCCGGGCGTCCGACACCCGCAACCCCGTCACGGCAACCATCAGCAGCACCAGGGCACCCGAATAAAAACACCCATGTGTCAAACCCCTCCAGGGCCTACCCCCATCACCCCTTGCCACCAGTGGCCTGAGCAGCCACAGCACCACGCCCATGGCCAACAGAAACAGCGCAGGATACAACAGCCAACCGCCAGCCGGGCTTTTCAAGCTAAATATGAAATGATCGATCTGAATGCTGTCATTCAATGGAAGACACCTCAAATTGAATGAATAAACCTGTCTGCTCCCTGGCGGGACAGACAAAACAAAGGTCCTGTTTTATGGATCAGTCACAATCACTGTCAGTGAGGCCCTCGAATTCGATAGCACAATTCCACGTAGATTTGTGGATATATCGGCCAATGTATTGAAAAACACAGCAAAGTCATTCTTATCCTTTCGGCTCAAATCCCTATGCCTGTATTCGGCCTCCCGGGGACGAACATCCTTTACTCAATTTCCTGCTAAACTGTTTGTGACAATTATGACAAGGGGATGAAACGGACATTCACCGCGCCACACTCACTACGAAACACTCACCGTGGTGCAATATAGGCAGACAACCCATGAAAATTGTAAAGGAATACACGCTGGATTACTGCAACGTGCAGTATCGCGAAGACGGCATTGTTGAACTCGAAATCCTCGAAGGAGTAAACATCGACGCCGACATGGCCAATTACTTGGTCAGACTGGCGGAAGAAAACATTGGCAAACCTTTCGGCATGATATCCAACCGAATTCATTCGTATTCTCTGTCCTTTGAGGCCATGAGCATCCTTGCTCAATATGAGAAACTCGCCGCCCTGGCCATCGTGGTGCATTCCACGAAATCACGCTTGCTGGTGGAGACCCAGAATTTTTTTATCGGTGCCTTGAAAAAGAAACCCATCCAGATCTTCATGGATGTGGCAACGGCGGAAGCCTGGCTGCAAAGCACTCTGCGGGCGCTGGAGAATAATGCCGAAACCGTCTAATCGATGCTGCGCTTAGTCAGTCATTTTTGACTCCGGAATAGTAGGACAATTGTGAAAATCCAGCTCAAAACCATTACCCCGGTGGTGCACACGGGACAGCGCTGCATTGTTCACCTGAACTCGGTAGGCCGTCTCGGCAGGCGTCCGTAACACGTGGGCGATTGCGCCGCGTATCACTCCCGCGTGGGCGACCACCAGCACCTGCCGCCCGGCAAAGTCAGACACGATGTCCTCGAGAGCCGCTGACACGCGGGAGAAAAAAGCGGCCAGGGATTCTGCCCCCGGTGGCCGGCAGTTCACCGGGTCGGCATAAAACGCATGGTACCCTGCCGGGTCACGGGCCTGTATCTCGGCGCGGGTAAATCCCTCCCAATCACCAAAACCCACCTCTTTCAGACGCTCGTCCACGCTCAAGGGGATATCCTGCTGCTGGCTCAATTCCCGAGCAAAGGCCTGACAACGCTGCAGTGGGGAAGAGACGATCTGGGTCCAGGGGCAATGTCCGGCCACCGCGGCGCGCATTTGCACCCAACCTTTTTCATTCAGTGGGTCGTCGATACCATGGCCACGATAACGTCTGCCCCCCTGGGGCTCGCCATGGCGCAGCAAATCGATGATAGTCGCGTGTTTTTCGCTCGGCATGACATCACCAGCAAGGTCTATTTGGTCAGTGCAAGAAACAATTGCGGCAACTTCTCCGGCAGGCGCTCCACGTGATCGATGACCGTGTATTGCTTGCCAAAGATATCGGCCACATAGTCATCTGCCTGAGGATCAAGATTGACGCAGTGGGTAAAGATACCCTGTTGGTCCAGTTCCTGCACCGCCTTGTGGGCGTCCTCGATGAGCAGGCGGTCGTCGCTGACGTCGATGTCCGAGGGCTCGCCGTCGGTAAGTACCAGCAGCAGTTTCTTGTCCGCCTGTTGCGCGCCGAGGTAGTGCGCGGCATGACGCAGGGCGGCGCCCATGCGCGTGGAGTAACCGGCCTCCATGGCGGCGAGCCGCGCCTTCACGTCGGCGTTCCAGGCCTCGCTGTAACCCTTGATGTGCTGGTAGCGTACCTCGTGGCGGGTGTTGGAGGAAAAACCGGCGATGGCGAACTTATCGCCCAGACGATCGATAGACCAGCCCAGCAGAGCCACCGCCTCCTGACTCAGCTGCAGGATGGTCTGCTGGCAACCCTCCGGGGTGTCTGCCAGGGAGGCGGACAGGTCCAGCAGCAACATCACGGCGATGTCACGGCCGTCGTGCTTGTGACTCATGTTGATGCGCGGATCCGGCGTGGCGCCGCCCTTGAAATCGATGAGCGAACGAATCGCCACATCCAGGTCCAGCTCGCTGCCCTCTTCCTGGTAACGCACACGCACGTAGTGCTGGGGCTTGAGCATATCGAGGATCCGTTGCAGACGCTTGGCCAGGGCCGCGTGCTTGGCCAGCAGGGCGTCGATGTCCGCGGCATTGCCGCGAGGATGCAGACTCTCGTAGAGACTCACCCAGTCCGGACGGTAGGTCTTGGTTTGATAATCCCACTCAGGATAATGGCGCGGCGGCAGGCCCTGATTTTCTTCCTCGGCCTGCTGTTGCTTGCGTTCCTGTTCGAACTGTTCCTCGTCGTCGCTTTCCTCGATGTATAACCACAAGTGGCGATTGTCGTCGCGATAGCTCACCTCGGTGTCGGTAAAGTGCACCTTGGGTGACTGGTCGGACTGCAGCCGGGTGCGGGCGATGAACGACACCGCCAGCTTGGCCACGTCCGCCGGGGTGACCTGCGCGGGGTCCTCGGCCTCGTCCATCAGCGCATGGAACCTGGCGGCGAACTCCAGCACCTGCGGGTGTTGATAGCCGTGGTTCTCGTCGAGGATGGCCAGCGACAGCATGGCCAGGCGGTGACGGATACAGGATTCCTCCTCGGGCTTGCAGGCGTCTTCTTTGGGCCGCGGGTGCAGGGCGATGAACAACTTGCGCAGCCCCGGGTATTCGCGCATGGCCAGGTATTCCACGCGGCAGTCCTCCAGCAACTCGACGGCGACGCGCTGAAACGGGCTGTAGTTGTCAGCGACAATTTTCGTGGTCCAGCGTTGGTGGGCGGCCATGTGCGCCAGCAGCGCGCGGTAGCGATCGATGCCCGGCACATCGTCCGCGTCATCGTAGACATCGGGCACGCGCATGCCCAGGGAATCGAAATAAGGCAGCGGCTTGCGCAGCTCGTCGAAGGCATTGGAATAGGGCACCAGTTGCGGCTTCTCCTGCCACAGCGCCTGCAGGTACAGGTCCAGCTTGCGCTCGTTGTCGATGAACAGGGTGCCGTGGCGTTCGCGCTGCAGGATGGCGCGGCTGTCCGCCGACTGCAGGGAAAAATAATCCTTTTGCCGCTCCGGGTGATCGCCGTAATTGCGGATGCCGTATTCCACCCAGTTGCGCAGGCCCTGCAGGGACAACTGCCCCAGCAGATAGGGCATCTGGTTCAGCAGTTCCGGCAGGCCGGGGCTGGGAATGGTGGTGTGAAAACCGTGAATGGAACCGGTGGTGCGCTCCATCATGTCCAGCAACAAGTCGATGTACTGGTGCAGCGACTGTTCACTGCCCAGGCGCCGCGCCGCCTCGGCGATGGTCTGCACGAAGGGCGGGATGGCCTTGCCATTGGGCGAGCGCGACATCTTCCACACGGTCTGCGCCACCAGCGACAGGGTGCCCTCGCCCAGGCGGGCGGCCACCTGCGGCATTTCTTCGAGATACACCAGCACCGGCTCGAAGCCGCGGCCGATCATGCAGATCAGCGAGGCCCCTTCGAGGTAGTCCTTCACGCCCTGCTCGGAAAGGCTGGCCAGCGCCTCGTCCATGCAGTCGCCAAATACCTCGTCGAGGTCCTTGAAGCTGCACTTCAATTGCTCGCGGTAGTGTTGTAATTCTTCAGTAGCGATCATCGGTCATGTGCCGCAGAGTAACGGAATATTTTTGCCACAGAGGTCACAGAGACAACACTCGTGTATTTCTCTGTGACCTCTGTGGCTGACACAGCGCTATGCGAACACGGCATCGATGGCGTGATCCAGGGTGCTGCGGATATCGGCGTCATCGGTGATGGGCCGCACCAGGGCCATGCGGCAGGCATCGGTGGGGGCAATGCCGTTGGCCATGAGATTGGCGGCATACACCAGCAGACGGGTGGAGATGCCCTCGTCCAGGCCATGGCCCTTGAGGTTGCGCGCGGTGTGGGCCACTTTGACCAGCTTGCCCGCCGTGTCTTCATCGAGACCGGTCTCCTTGGCGACGATGGTCACTTCGGTCCGGGTCTCCGGGTAATCGAACTCCATGCCGCTGAAACGCTGCTTGGTGGACTGCTTGAGGTCCTTCATCAGACTCTGGTAACCGGGGTTGTAGGAGATCACCAACTGGAAGTCCGGGTGGGCGTCGACCAGCTCGCCCTTCTTGTCCAGCGGCAGTTGCCGGCGATGATCGGTCAGTGGATGGATCACCACGGTGGTGTCCTGGCGTGCCTCGACGATCTCGTCGAGATAACAGATGGCACCGATGCGCGCCGCCACGGTGAGCGGCCCGTCCAGCCAGCGGGTGCCGTTGGCGTCCAGCAGGTAACGGCCCACCAGGTCGGAGGCGGTCATGTCCTCGTTGCAGGCCACGGTGATCAGCGGCTTGCCCAGCTTCCAGGCCATGTATTCGATAAAGCGGGACTTGCCGCAGCCGGTGGGCCCCTTGATCATCACCGGCAGGCGCGCGGCGTAGGCCGCCTCGTACAGCGCCACCTCGTTGCCCTGGGGTTCGTAGAAAGGCTCTTGTGTGATCTTGTACTGTTCGATATCCATGTTTGTCATGTTATTTACCCTTGAAAAAATTTCACCACAGAGGACACGGAGGTGCACAGAGATCAGTTTGCAAAACGCCTGATGCCGTGCTTTAACAACCGCGTCACGTTGAAATTGATCAGCAAACCAACTTTTATATTGCTCAATTTCAGATAGGAAAGCAGTTGTGCTTCGTGAATTGGTAAAACCCGATCAACTGACTTCAGTTCGACGATCACCAGATCCTCCACCATCAGATCGAGACGATAGCCCGCATCTACAACTGTATCTTTGTATACAACCGGCAACGCCAACTGTCTAACACCAGCACAGCCCCTGCTTATGAGTTCATGGTAAAGGCAGGCTTCGTAGGCACTTTCCAATAAGCCTGGACCAAGGCATGTGTGTACTTCCATCGCTGCATCAACAATGGTTCCGGTCACTTCGTTCATATTCACCTCTGTGCACCTCCGTGTCCCCTGTGGTGAAAAAAATCTTTTTCTTGAAGACCCTCCTTTAAGCGCCGAAAAAAAGCCCCTGCATGCAGGGGCTTTTTCCGATCAGGTCGATCTTCTGGACGTCCTTACTTGTGCACGCCCAGCTTTTCGCGCCAGCCGGGATACAGCTTGTCGGCATCGCCCGGGAAGGACTCGAAGGCGCGCGCGAACTCCTTGTGCTCCTTGGCGAACTCGATGGGATCCGCACCTTCCTTCCAGCACTCGTAGGCCTGACGCAGGGAGATAGCGCCAGCGGCCGGGCTGTCGATATGACCATAGGAACCACCACCGGAGGTGTTGATCACGTTGCCATGGCCCAGGTTCTCGAAGAAACCCGGCAGGCGCAGGGCGTTCATGCCGCCGGAGATGATCGGCGTGGTGGGCTTCATGCCGTACCACTTCTGGTTGTAGAACGGACCTTCACATTCATCACGCTCGATCATGTAGGCAATGATGCGGTCATCGGCGGAACCTTCCATCTTGCCGTAGCCCATGGTGCCCACGTGGATACCGGAGGCACCCATCAGGCGGGACATCTTGGCCAGCACGAAGGCGGTGTAGCCGCGCTTGGAGCTGGGGGAGGTCACGGCGCCGTGACCGGCACGATGGTAGTGCAGGTACTGACCGGGATAGTTGCGGCGGGCCGTGGTGACCATGCCGGGGCCACCCACGTAGCCGTCCACCAGGAAGGCCACCTTGTCGGCGTCGGGGCCGAAGGTCTCGAGGATGTAGTCGGCACGGGCACACATCTCGTGATGGTCGTCCGCGGTGATGTTGGCGGAGAACAGCTTGGCCTGGCCGGTCTCGTCCTGGGCACGCTTCATGGCATCGGCCACCAGCGGGATCACCTTCTTCATGGGGCAGAACACCTGGTTGCCCTGGGGCTCGTCGTTCTTGATGAAGTCACCGCCCAGCCAGAACTGGTAAGCGGCCTCGGCGAAGGGCTCGGGACGCAGGCCCAGCTTGGGCTTGATGATGGTACCGGCGATGTAGCCACCGTCCTTCACTGGACGACCGAGGATGCGCCACATGTCGCTGATGTCCTTGGAGGGGCCATCGAACAACTGCAGCATGCGCGGCGGCACATAAAAATCCTGCATCTGGGCATTCTTCACGTCGCCCATGCCCTGGTTGTTACCGATGGTCAGGGTCAGGAAAGACACGATCATGGCACGGCCATCAATGATGTTGCGGTCGAACAGCTCGTTGGGATAGGCAATCTTCATGATGCCCTTGGCTTCGTCGATCTCATAGACCAGGGCGTCCACACCCTTGGTGAAATCGTCGGTGGTGGAAACTTCCACATTGGTGCCGGTGGAGGACTCGGCCGCAAAGTGAGCGGCGGTTTCCAGATAACCGTGGCCGTCGGCAGGCTCCATGGTGTAGGCCACGAGAATGTGCTTACCCTCGGCGATCAGGGTTTCTTCGTTCAGACTCAGGTCTGAATAACGTGCTGATTGATCCATTTCAATCTCCTGTAGTTAAAGGCAAATTCGGTTTTCGGGGACGACCGTTGCACTAATCCCATCCGCAAGATCTCTTTAGCGTGCGCCCGAAAGGGTTGCCAACTTTAAACAAATTAATCCATAATTAAAACTCAATTGTTTTTATCTAATCGATAAGCTTTTACTTATCTATAAAATTTTAGGAAATCACTACTCCCCATGCATCTCACCCTTCGCCAGCTCCAGGTCTTTGAAGCCACAGCACGCCTGCTGAGCTTCCGCAAGGCGGCCGAAGCCCTGCACCTGAGCCAACCAGCGGTGTCCATGCAGATCAAGCAATTGGAGGAAAATGTGGGCCTGCCACTGTTCGAAAAACTGGGCAAACAGATCTATCTCACCGAGGCAGGACGGGAGATCTACCACTACAGCCGGGCCATTGGTCAATTACTGAATGAGGCGGATGAGGTGATTCAGGGCCTGAAGGGGGCCCACCGCGGCCGTTTGACCATTGCCGTAGCTTCCACAGCCAACTACTTCGTGCCCACCTTGCTGGGCACCTTCCACGCCCGTTTCCCCGGCGTCACCGTTACCCTGGACGTCACCAACCGCAAGGCCCTGCTGGAACATCTGGCGGAAAATGAAGTGGATCTGGTGGTCATGGGCCAACCCCCCGAAGGGGCCGATGTTGAAGCCGGTGCATTTATGGAAAACCCTCTGGTGGTCATTGCTCCCCCAGAGCATCCCCTGGCGCAGCAGAAGGACATCCCTCTCAAACGGCTGGAGGAGGAGGTGTTTCTGACCCGCGAACGTGGCTCCGGCACCCGCAGCGCCATCGAGCGCTTCTTTGCCCAGCATGGAGTGCAACTCAACACAGGCATGGAAGTCGCCAGTAACGAAGCCATCAAACAATCGGTGCAGGCTGGGCTGGGTCTGGGGCTGTTATCGAGAGACACCCTGGAGATGGAACTGGCACTGGGCAAACTTGTGGTTCTGGACGTCGAGGATTTTCCCATCCTGCGCCACTGGTATGTGATGTACCGCAAAGGCAAACGCCTGTCCGCGGTGGCACAGGCGTTCAGACAGTTTTTATTGGATGAGGCCAACGACGCGTTGCGCATCGCCCCCGCACTTAGTACCTAGCACTTAGCACTTAGCACATAGCACTTCAAATATCACAACGCTCCGGGTGATGTACCACCGAGGCATAGGCGGTATCGTAGAGCCGCTCCTTGCCGCGTCGGCTGCATTCCACATAGACCATATCCAGGGCTTCGCGGGCCTCGGCTTCGGTCTTCGGCGCACCAGGCAGGGTGCGACAGACACAGCGTTTAACAAATTTTATCAGGGCCTTATTGGGCATGTGGCGTAATGCACGCTCGAGCTTATCCAGTTTCACGACGGTATCTCCATTTTTCTTATTTGCGTTCCCACATCCTGTTGACGTTTTCGGCCGGCGCCAGGGTTCCAGCGCAACCACATCCTGTTCTCCTTTTCTATCGTCCCGAGCATAAAATCCCCCTATGACAGAAGTGTGACGCAGATCACAAAACCCAACGCGAAAAGTCTCTCTGCCCACCCTTGCGGGTCACTCCGGAGACGCCCATAATCCGGGGGCAAAGCCTGATCGCTTTCCTGGATCTTTTCGTATCGCGGATCATTTTCACCACCACATGCCCAAGGAGAAAAAGTCATGCATAAACAATTACTTATTAGCGGTTTTTTGCTGGCGGGGAGCCTCGCGACGACCACCGCCTCACTGGCCTGCGACGCCATGGGCCCCGCCACTCACATGGGCCAGCTCATGTCAGTGGATGCCGCCAAACACACCTTCACCATCCGTGACGCCCAGTCACGCAACCCCATCACCTTCGCCGCCACCCAGGAGATCATCTCCGGCCTGAAGGGTTTTGCCGGCAGTCTGATGGTGAATTATGAGGAAAACGAAGACGGTAAACTCAGCGCCGTGGGCGTCACTTTCTGATCCCTGATTGCTGATCTTGCGTTACTGAGTCGTCCCAAGCGGGCTGCCCTCAAGGCGGCCCATTTTTTGGCCGACGGAAAAGGACCGGGACAATACGCCTACCCTCAATAAGGCATCCGGGATACACTTTAATAATCCTTGGTCAGCAGGATCACTTTGAAATAGACATGCCTCCACCCATCAGTCACTGGTTCGCCAAACAGACCGACCTCTCTCACAAGCGCATCCTGCTTTCGGCGGGCGCGGCCTTGACGGGTATTGCCCTGATGGGCCTGGCCAGTCAATTCACCCTCAGCGGCGGCGACCTGCCTTTCATGGTGGCATCCATGGGCGCGGCCGCCGTCTTGTTGTTTGTGGTCCCCAGCAGCAGGCTGTCGACACCGTGGGCCTTTGCCGGCGGGCATGTGGTTTCGGCGCTCATTGGGGTCAGCTTTGCGAAGTGGGTGCCCAATGTTGCCCTGGCCACCGCTGGCGCCGTGGCGGGTGCCATACTGGCCATGCATTACCTGCGTTGTCTGCATCCTCCCGGTGGCGCCGCAGCCCTGATGGCGGTGCTGGGCGGTAATTCCATCCAGTCTCTGGGCTATCAGTACGTGCTCACGCCGGTTCTGCTCAACGTGGTCATCCTGCTTGGTGTCGCCCTGGTCTACTGGCGCCTGGCCGGGATCAATCAGCATTACGACAATGAACCCGGCAACAACTCCCTGGATCACAACTGGCAACGCAGCGACGAGGAATGGCTGGCCGCCGCTGCCCCCTTTGATCCGGACGACCTCGTTCAGGCCGTGGCGGAAATGGACACCTTCATCGACATCAACCAACATGACCTGCACGAGATCTACAGCCGCGCCCTGCAAAGGGCGCACACCCATGACTTTGGTGATGTGCTCTGCAAAGAGGTCATGTCAAGCCCGGTGAAGGCCGTGCAATTCGGTACGGAGCTGGAGGAGGCCTGGGCGTTGTTCGAACGGTACAATATCCGCGGCCTGCCCGTAGTGGACAGTTTTCAGCGTGTCATTGGCATCGTCACGGTAAGCGATTTCGTCCACATGGCCAGCGACGACAGTCTGCCCCTGCCCCACACCGACAACATGGCCGAGCGCCTCGCCCTGCTGCGCCAGCCTACCCCGGGGTTCGAATCCGACAAACCGGAAGTGGTGGGGCAGATCATGACCAGCCCGGCGATCAGCGTCCGGGCGGACGAGCGCATCGCCGACAAGATTCCCCTCTTCAACGAACACCACATTCACCACATGCCGGTGGTGGATGAAAAACGCAAACTGGTGGGGATGTTGACCCGAGAGGATATTATGGCCGCACGGACCAGCCTTTGCAGACCCTGAAGAAAATGTTGGCCCTGAAAATGTAGGCCCTGAAAATGTAGGCTCTGATAGCAAGGACTGAAGGCGAGGGTTTTTTGCTCAGGCCGGCGTCACGCCTCGCTCACGGGCAATGAGCACATCGCACCCGATATGCCTTGCCCTGAGAAGAAAGGGCCGCCGTCGCGGCGGTGTCAGTAGTGTTAACAGGCCCTAACAGAAACCCAAACTACAGATCTCCGTTGCCGCACAAGCATTACCGCAGCCGCCACAATTCTCATCATCGCTCATCAGGTCGGTTTCACAGCCATTGGACACATCACCGTCGCAGTCGGCATAACCCTTATCGCATTTAAGAATCGAAACGGCACCCGCCTTGCACGCGCCCATGCCTCGCTCAACCAGGATGGAAACGTTGTCGTCCACGCTACCATTGCAATTGTTGTCCAGCCCATCGCACATCTCTACGGCCCCGGGAAACACCTTGGCATTGGCGTCATCACAATCATTGGCCGCAGGTACACCATCACCGTCGGCATCCCTGCATTGTGGATCCTGGCTCTGTGCCATACAGGTTTCCTGCTTCGCCTGCGCCGCACCCCTGACCGATGCCCCCCGGCGGTCACAAAAGGCAATCTCACCCAGCGCCGTAGTCTGTCCCGCCAAGACCTGAATATCCTGGTTCTGATTCAGCAGTGTGTCGCCCTTGCGATAGGCCAGGGTGTAACGTCCGGGCGGCAGGCCGTGCAAAACAAACCGGCCGCTGTCATCGGTGATCACCACGTACATCTTCCCCGGCACATAGACCTGCATGCCATCCAGCCCCCCCAGACCACAGAAATTGACACTGCCGCTAATGCCGCCCCAGGAAGGTTTTTCTGCCGCACTGGCCAGCGTGACAGTTGCCGCCAGGCACATCAGAAAAACAATCACTCGTGGGAAATTACGCATGGTCAGTCTGTCCGGATTTCAAGTTGAGTTACGGGCGCGCCATTGACAGGCCGGCGGCCCCTGGCCAGCGCGACTATAACAAACCCATTTGGGAGTGTCGCCTCCATCGCACTGTCGCCGATTTTTTGTCTAAAATAAGACTGTGAAGCAGAACAACCGGAAAGTGCAATTATGACCTCAGTGAACATGCCACGCGATGACGCCGCGCTGCACACCAACAGCTCACCTGCCAATCGCACGGTGAATGAAACCCAACCCTACCCGGCCACACAGGCGGTACAGGCTCATGAGGAGGCGCCTCCTGCGCCGAACCAGCGGGTCACCCGCAATCAGCGCCAACGACGCAGACATGAACGTCGGCAAAAAAACATCCCCGTGTTGCTGGACACCCGCAGCGGGCGCGAGCGGCGCAACGCACTCAACCGGCAAGGCGAACAGAGTGACGGCAACACGGTGTCCACCGGTATCGATATTCACACCTGAGGCCGCCCCTCGCCGCCCCCGTGTGTCGCGGTTCCAAACGATTCTGGCAGCCGCTATTTCTTGCGACGGGAGACATAAAGCCCGGGAATCCAGGTCTTATGGATCCGTGTGGTGGCGGCCAGGTCGTCATTGGCGTCGTCCACGAAACGAAAATGATTGATCCCGAAGCGCAGCACATCGTCGTGCTGCAACGGACAGGCGTCGACACGCCGGTCATTGACAAAGCTGCCATTGGTGCTGGCACAATCCTCGAGGAAGTAGGCAAATTGTCCCGGCTGTTCCGCTATCGGCCGCGCCTCGATTGTCGCATGGTGTTTGCTCACCAATTCGTCATGAATGATGATATCGTTGTCGGTGCCGCGGCCGATGCGCGACACCTGGTTTTCCAGGCGCAGGGTCACGCCCTCTTCACTGCCTTTGAATTGTATCAGCGCCGCCATCTCTGCCACTCCCGTTTGTCCGCCGGCAAAGGCTGCTACACTTTGCCCAGACTTGCAAACCCAAAGGAGCTCATGATGTCCAACCACACCTACAAACTCATCGAACTGGTGGGCTCGTCCACCACCGGCACCGACGATGCCATTCACAACGCCATCACCCGCGCCGCCAAGACCCTGCGCAACATGGACTGGTTCGAGGTGGTGGAGACCCGGGGCCATTTGCAGGATGGCAAGGTGGCCCATTTCCAGGTCAAACTAAAAGTAGGAATTCGCCTGGACGACTGATCTTCCGCCTCTCGCAGTTCCTCGTAGCTGCCGCAAAAACGGTTAGCAAGCTAGCCGTTTTTGTTCCTACTCCCGCTTACCTTACATAGCCATGCACTGTTTGTGGCTATGAAATAAATGACGTCTTCCGCTCAAAATTGTGGTCAGATTGCCGAAGCACTCCACTTGACAGCGGGGTGAAACTCCACGTATTTCTAATAAAGGGCTGCGGCCAAATCACAAAAACGTACATTAACTTACTGAAAGAAAAGAGAATTATGGGTAAATCACTGGTCATCGTCGAATCACCGGCCAAGGCAAAAACCATCAATAAGTACCTGGGCAAGGATTTCATCGTCAAATCCAGCGTGGGTCATATTCGTGATTTGCCCACCAGCGGCTCCGCCGCCAGCAAGTCGAAAATGGATCCCAAGGCACGGGCCAAGCTGGCCGCCGAGGCGCGAAAATTGCCACCGGAGGAGCGGGAAAAACGCAAGCGCGAGCGCGCCGCCAAGGCGCTGATCAAGCGCATGGGCATCGACCCCGAGCATCACTGGGAGGCCCATTACGAGATCATGCCCGGCAAGGAAAAGGTGGTGGCGGAACTGCAAAAGCTGGCCAAGAACGCCGACACGGTTTATCTCGCCACCGACCTGGATAGAGAGGGAGAGGCCATCGCCTGGCATCTCACCCAGGCCATTGGTGAAGACAAGCCCTTCAAGCGCGTGGTGTTCAACGAGATCACCCAGAACGCCATCAAGGAGGCCTTCGCCCACCCCTCCACCCTGGACTTCGACCAGGTCAACGCGCAACAGGCGCGGCGTTTCCTCGACCGCGTGGTGGGTTACATGCTCTCGCCCCTGTTGTGGAAAAAACTGGCCCGTGGCCTGTCCGCCGGACGTGTGCAATCCGTGGCGGTGAGGCTCATCGTGGAACGGGAGCGGGAGATCCACGCCTTCGAGCCGGAAGAATACTGGGAGGTCTACGCCGACCTGCGCACCGCCCGCAGCGAGCCCCTGCGCATGCAGGTAGTGAAGCAGAACGACAAGACCTTTCGCCCGCCCAACAAGGGGCTCACCGATGCGGCCCTGGAGATCCTCCAGCGCGCCGAATACAAGGTGGTCAAGCGCGAGGTGCGGCCCTCGTCCAGCAAGCCCAAGGCGCCGTTTATCACCTCCACCCTGCAGCAGGCCGCCAGCACCCGCCTGGGATTCGGTGTGAAGAAAACCATGATGCTGGCGCAGCGGCTTTACGAGGCCGGTTACATCACCTACATGCGTACCGACTCCACCAACCTCAGCAGCGAGGCGGTGGCCGCCGCTCGCGACTACATCGGTAAAAAATACGGCAAAAAATACCTGCCGGAGAAGCCCATCTCCTACAGCAGCCGTGAAGGGGCACAGGAGGCTCACGAGGCCATTCGTCCCTCCAACGTCAACACCATGATGTCCGACCTGAAGAATGTGGACAAGGATGCCCTGCGCCTGTACGAACTCATCTGGCGCCAGTTCGTGGCCTGCCAGATGCCGCCGGCCAAGTTCGACGTCACCACCCTGAAGGTGGATGCCGCCGGCTTCGAGCTGCGCGCCAAGGGCCGAGTGGTGGTGTTCGACGGCTGGACCAAGGTACAACCGCCTCAACAAAAGAATGCCGACGATGTAATCCTCCCTGCGCTCAAGGAAGGCGATGTCATGTCCCTGGTGAAGCTCGACCCCTCGCAACACTTCACCAAGCCTCCGGCCCGTTACAGCGAGGCCTCCCTGGTAAAGGAATTGGAGAAACGTGGCATCGGCCGACCCTCCACCTATGCCGCCATTATTTCCACCATCCAGGACCGTGGCTATGTCACGGTGAAGAACCGGCGCTTTTACGCGGAAAAGATTGGTGAGATCGTCACCGAACGCCTGGCGGAAAACTTCACCGATCTGATGGATTACAACTTCACCGCGAACATGGAGGAAAAGCTGGACTCCATCGCCGCCGGGGAGAGCAACTGGCTCAATGTGCTCGATGCCTTCTACGAAGACTTCAAGGCCAAGCTGGAGGCCGCGGAAAAAGACGAAGGCGGTATGCGTGGCAACGACCCCATCACCACCGATATCCCCTGCGACAAATGTGGTAGGCCCATGCAGGTCCGCGTGGGCTCCACCGGTGTGTTCCTCGGCTGTTCCGGTTACGCCCTGCCCCCCAAGGAACGCTGCAAGCACACCGTGAACCTGATCCCCGGCGACGAGGCGGTGGATGTGGATGCCGATGAGGAAAGCGAGGCCCGGGCCTTGATGCAACGCCATCGCTGCCCCAAGTGCGGCACCGCCATGGACAGTTACCTCATCGATGAAACCCGCAAATTCCACATCTGCGGCAACAGCCCCGACTGCGATGGCTACGAGGTGGAACACGGCAAGTTCCGCATCAAGGGTTACGACGGCCCGGTGATCGAATGCGACAAGTGCGGCGCCGAGATGCAGCTCAAGACCGGGCGTTTCGGTAAATACTTCGGCTGCACCAACGAGGCCTGCAAGAACACCCGCAAGCTGTTACGTAACGGCGAGGTGGCGCCACCCAAGGCGGATCCGGTGCACATGCCGGAACTGCCCTGTGAAAAGTCCGATGGCTATTTTGTGTTACGCGATGGCGCCGCGGGCATCTTCCTCGCCTCCAGCGCCTTTCCCCGCTCGCGGGAGACCCGCGCCCCCAAGGTCAAGGAACTGATTCCACACCGCGACGAGCTGGACCCGAAACACCGTTACCTGTGCGACGCCCCCACGGAAGATAATCTTGGCAATGACACCGTCATCCGTTTCAGCCGCAAGAACAAGGAACAGTACGTGATGTCGGAAGACAAGGACGGCAAGGCCACCGGATGGACCGCCCATTACATCGACAACAAGTGGGTGGTGAACGAAGCGCCGAAGAAGAAGGCCGCAAAAAAGAAATCAGTGAAGAAAAAGACCAGCAAGAAGAAGACATCGAAGAAAAAATCGGTGAAGAAAAAGACTGCCTTGAAAAAGTCGGCAAAAATCTGATGCCGGGAAACCCCTGACAAATAGACTCTTCGTTATTCCGGCTAGGAGCGGGATAAGGATTTTGTCAGGCCAGGCTAAAGCGTCTCATCCAACCCGATAAGAAACTGGAAGTAGTCATCCTCGTCCCACGGCCTGCCACCCAGGGCCTGGTAGCGGATCATCCCCCGGGGATCCACCAGGTAGGTCGACGGCAGACCCCGCGGTTGCCAGGCCTCGGTAACCTCGCCATCGCTGTCCATCAATGGCATCAGGTCCGGCGCCAGCACCCCCAGGAAAGTGAATACCGTGTCTTCATCTTCGGCGGTATTGATAATGGCCAGCACCGGCGCCTGTTTTGCGGTCTTGAGCTTTTGCGCCAGGCGCTGAATGGCCGGTATTTCACGCCGACAGGGGCCGCACCAACTGGCCCAAAAATGCACGAACACCCAGCGACCCCTCTGCCTGGCGAGATCGAACCGTGCGCCATCCATATCCTGCAAGACCAGCGCCGGCGCCGCACGGGGGGCGACGGGCATCACCCCCTTGGGCACGGCAAGTTCTCCGGCCAAGGAGGTTCCCAACCCAGTAATCCCCCAGCAAAGGAGACCGGCGCGCAGCAGCACACGTAACGGCGTCATTGCCCTTGCCCCCCGTTACCAGCACATCGAAGGTCATTCACCCGGGCCACCAGCGCGGCTCCCTTGCCTGTGGTAAAACGGGCCTGCAGGTCAAAGGGCGCCAGAGTCTTGGCCAAAATAATATTGCCACCTTCGCTCTCACCGGCAAAAAAATCCAGATGTTCGGGCAATAATGTCCAACGAAACGTGGCCTGTGCCGACTTGGGTATCTGCAGCTCCCGCCAGACCGGTGGCCAATGGTCCCGAGGTATGCGCTGAACCGTTTCATCCTTTGCTGTGAATCGCCAGTTGGTCAGATTCAGCTTCAGAGTATGTGGCATTTTGTTCTTGATCACCACGGTAAAAAAACAATATTCCAGTAATGCCTCGCGCATCGCCGGGGGGAACCCTCTGGCCTCAAAAAAGGCGGCCATTTGTTCATTGCTGCGAGGCATGAGACGCAGATGCAGTTGCTCGTTTTCGTACCTCAATGGGGCTTTCTCCGCTCCATTCGCAGGGATACCCGCCAACTGCAGGGCCGCCAACAACAAAATCCTGCCTGCCATTTTTTTTCGAATGGATTGATAGTGCATAAACACGCTTTTTGACCTGCCGGCAGAATTAAACATCATTATGGAACTCGCATTTTCTTCCTGTGTCCAATCAGACACTTTGCGCGCACTGTGCCATGACAGTATACCGTCAGACATGTGTTTATTTTGAGCAAGATTTTGACGGTATGGCTTCTCGACAGGGTCTGGTGTACGTATTCCCGGGCTTCCCTGTACTTGGCACAAGGCTTGCTACCTGAAATGTAACGGGGCTCCATGCCCGCGGATCGTTTCGATGATACTGAAACCGTAATTTGTGCTTGTGTCTCTGCACGGTCATCCCTTTCCGTCCTGGCCAAGCAGGGCGATCAGATGACAAAGAACACAAGACCGACAAAAGTCAACATCAATTCGGGCTTTTGCTGGCCCCTTGGCGTCCGATACCCTTCATGAGACGCCATCATTTTTAAGAGGACGATGCCATGCCCATTTTCGAGCACTACCAGTCCCGCTATGAACAGGCGCAGGAAGAGGAGATGTCACTCCAGGAATACCTGGATCTGTGTAAGCAGGACCCCACAGCATACGCCACCGCCGCCGAGCGCATGCTCATGGCCATTGGCGAACCGGAGCTGGTGGACACTCGACAGGATCCACGTCTGAGCCGGCTGTTCTTCAACAAGCTCATCAAGATCTATCCTGCCTTCAAGGATTTCTACGGCATGGAGGAGACCATCGAACAGATCGTCTCCTACTTTCGCCACGCCGCGCAGGGCCTGGAAGAAAAGAAACAGATTCTCTACTTGCTCGGACCGGTGGGTGGCGGCAAGTCCTCCCTGGCGGAAAAACTCAAGTCCCTCATGGAGCAGCAACCCTTTTACGCCATCAAGGGATCGCCCATCAACGAGTCGCCGCTTGGCCTGTTTTCACCGGAGGAGGACGCGCACATACTCGAAGAAGACTATGGCATACCCAAGCGTTATCTCAGCGGCATCATGTCCCCCTGGGCGGTGAAACGACGCGAGGAATTCAATGGAGATATCTCGAAATTCCGCGTGGTGAAACTCTATCCCTCGGTGCAACGCCAGATCGGTATCTCCAAGACCGAGCCCGGTGATGAAAACAACCAGGATATCTCCTCCCTGGTAGGCAAGGTGGATATCCGCATGCTGGAAAAATACAGCCAGGACGATCCGGACGCCTATTCCTATTCCGGCGGCCTGTGCCTGGCCAACCAGGGGCTGATGGAATTCGTGGAGATGTTCAAGGCGCCCATCAAGGTACTGCATCCCCTGCTCACCGCCACCCAGGAAGGCAACTACATGGGCACCGAGGGGCTCTCGGCGCTGCCCTTCAACGGCATCGTCCTCGCCCATTCCAACGAGTCCGAGTGGCAAAGCTTCAAGAACAACCGCAACAACGAAGCCTTCCTCGACCGCATTTACATCGTCAAGGTGCCCTACTGCCTGCGGGTCTCCGAAGAGGTGAAGATCTACGAAAAACTGCTGGCCAACAGCTCCCTGTCCGAGGCCGCCTGCGCGCCGGGCACGCTGAAGATGATGGCCCAGTTCGCCATTCTTTCCCGGCTCAAGGAACCGGAAAATTCCAACATCGAATCCAAGATGCGCATCTATGATGGCGAAACCCTGAAAGATATCGACCCCAAGGCCAAGTCCTATCAGGAGTACCGCGACTTCGCCGGCGTGGACGAGGGCATGACCGGCCTGTCCACCCGCTTCGCCTTCAAGATCCTCTCCCGGGTGTTCAACTACGATCACAGCGAGGTGGCCGCCAACCCGGTGCATCTGTTGTACGTGCTGGAACAACAGATCGAGCAGGAACAGTTCCCGCCGGAAGTGGCGGAGAAATACATGTCCTACCTCAAGGGCATCCTCGCCCCGCGCTATGCCGAGTTCATCGGCAAGGAAATCCAGACCTCCTACCTGGAATCCTATTCCGAGTACGGACAGAACATCTTCGACCGCTACGTCACCTATGCCGATTACTGGATCCAGAACGAGGAATACCGCGACCCGGACACCGGCGAGATCTTCGACCGCGCGGCGCTCAACGAGGAACTGGAGAAAATCGAGAAACCCGCGGGCATCAGCAATCCCAAGGACTTCCGCAACGAGATCGTCACCTTCGTGCTGCGCGCCCGGGCCCGCAATGGCGGCAAGAATCCGCTGTGGACCAGTTATGAAAAACTCAAGGAGGTCATCGAGAAGAAGATGTTCTCCACCACTGAGGATCTACTTCCCGTTATCTCCTTCAATGCCAAGGCCTCCAACGAGGAACAGAGCAAGCACCAGGACTTTGTCAAGCGCATGACCGAAAAGGGCTACACCGAGAAACAGGTGCGCCTGTTGTCGGAATGGTACCTGCGCGTGCGCAAGGCATCTTAGGGGCAGAGTAAAGAGTAAAGATAAAAGAGAAAAGTCACCCCTTTTCTCTTTACCCTTTTCTCTTTTATCTGAAGTTAAATGACCCAAATCATCGACAGGCGCATCAACGGCAAGAACAAGAGTGCGGTAAACCGCCAGCGCTTCCTGCGCCGTTTTCGCCAGCAGATCCGCAAGGCGGTGTCCGATGCCATTGACTCTCGCTCCATCACCGAGATCGATCACGGCGAGAAGATCAACATCCCCACAAAGGACACCCACGAGCCGGTGTTCGGCCATGGTCCGGGGGGACGGCGAGATGCCGTGCATCCCGGCAACAAGGAGTTCGTCACCGGCGACCGCATCAAGCGTCCGCCAAGTGGCGCGGGCGGAGGCGGCAGCGAGGCCAGCAACAGCGGTGAGGGCGAAGACGAATTCAGCTTTCAGTTGTCGCGCGAGGAATTTCTGGAGTTCTTCTTCGAGGACCTGGAACTGCCGGACCTGGTAAAGACCCAGCTCACCAAGGTCACCAATTTCAAATCCGTGCGCGCCGGTTACTCCACCAGCGGCGTGCCCACCAACATCGACATCGTGCGCTCCCTGAGCGGCGCCCTGGCGCGGCGCATCGCCCTGCGCGCACCCTATGCCGCCGAACTCAAGGAGGTCGAGGCCGAACTGCAAGCATTGCAGGAAAAAGACGAAGACCAGGAGCGCATTGCTTTTCTGGAAGAGGAAATCCGCCGCCTGGAAGACAAGATCGCCACGGTGCCCTTCATCGACACCTTCGACCTACGCTACCGCAACCGTATCCAGGAACCCTCACCCACCACCCAGGCGGTGATGTTCTGCCTCATGGATGTCTCCGGCTCCATGGACGCCACGCGCAAGGAAATGGCCAAGCGCTTTTTCATCCTGCTCTACCTGTTCCTCACCAAGACCTACGAGAACATCCAGGTGGTGTTTATTCGTCATCACACCACGGCCCGGGAGGTGGACGAGGAAGATTTTTTCTATTCCCGGGAAACCGGCGGCACCGTGGTCTCCAGCGCACTGGAGCTGATGCTAAAGATCATCCGCGAGCGCTTCCCCACCAGCGACTGGAACATCTACGCCGCCCAGGCCTCCGATGGCGACAACTGGGACGGCGATTCGCCCAACTGCTCGGCCCTGCTCAACGACAGCATCATGCCGCTGTTGCAGTATTTCGCCTATGTGGAGATCATGCCCCACAATCACCAGAGCCTGTGGCGCCACTACGAGGGCGTCAAGGCCCAGCATCGCAACTTCGACATGCAGTCCATCGACGACGTCAACGAGATCTACCCGGTGTTTCGCAAACTGTTCGCCAGGAAGCCCGCATGAGCGAGACCACGGACAAGATCATCAGCACCACCTCGGAATGGACCCGCGAACTGATCCAACGCTATGACAGCGAGATCGGCCGCATCGCCACCGACTACGGCCTGGACACCTATCCCAACCAGATCGAGATCATCAACAGCGAACAGATGATGGACGCCTATTCCTCGGTGGGCATGCCCCTGGGGTATCACCACTGGTCCTTCGGCAAACAATTCCTGGAAACCGAACAGCGGTACAAGCGCGGACAAATGGGCCTGGCCTACGAGATCGTCATCAACTCCAACCCCTGCATCGCCTATCTCATGGAGGAAAATTCCCTGCCCATGCAGGCCCTGGTGATTGCCCACGCCTGCTACGGGCACAATTCCTTTTTCAAGAACAATTACCTGTTCAAAACCTGGACCAATGCCGACGCCATCATCGACTACCTGTTGTTCGCCAAGCAATATGTCTCTGACTGCGAGCGCGCCCACGGAATCGAGGAAGTGGAGGCGGTGCTGGACTCCTGTCATGCGCTGATGAACTATGGTGTCGACCGCTACAAACACCCGCCACGGCTTTCCGCTCAGGAGGAAAGCGGCCGGCAAAAGGAACGAGAAGAATATCTGCAGACCCAGGTCAACCACCTGTGGAGCACCATTCCCGGCAAGGCGGAGGAACAGGACACCGAGGAACAGCAGCGCTTTCCCAGGGAGCCGGAAGAAAACCTGCTTTACTTCATCGAAAAGAATGCCCCGTTGATGGAACCGTGGAAGCGCGAGATTGTGCGTATCGTGCGCAAGATCGCCCAGTACTTTTATCCCCAGCGCCAGACCCAGGTAATGAACGAGGGCTGGGCCACCTTTTGGCATTACACGCTGTTGAATACCTTGTACGACGAAGGCTACGTCACCGATGGCTTCATGATGGAGTTCCTGCAGTCTCACACCAATGTCATCGCCCAGCCCGCTTTCGACAGCCCCTATTATTCCGGCATCAACCCCTACACCCTGGGCTTCAACATGTTCAAGGATCTGCGCCGTGTCTGCGAGGAGCCCACCGAGGAAGACAAGCACTGGTTCCCGGACTTCGCCGGCAGCGACTGGCGCACCACCCTGGACTTCGCCATGCGCAATTTCAAGGACGAGAGTTTTATTCGCCAGTTCCTCTCGCCGCGACTGATTCGCGAGCTACGGCTGTTTTCGGTGCTGGATGACGACCAGGAAAAGGAACTGGAGATCAGCGCCATTCACGACGAACAGGGCTACCGGCACATCCGCGCCACCCTGGCCAAACAATACGACCTGTCCATGCGCGAACCCAATATCCAGGTGTATAACGTGGATCTGCGCGGCGACCGCTCCCTTACCCTGCAACACGTGCAACAGGCGCGACGGCCGTTGAACAAGGACACCAATGAAGTCATGCGCCACCTGGCGCGGCTGTGGGGATTCAATGTGCAGATCATCACCGTTGACGAGAACAACGAAGTGATTACTTCTAACGAAAACAAACTGGGTAACGGGAAAGATTAACCCGGAAGTTGCATGAAGACGCTGCCAAATACAAACAAGCTCATGTTTACACAGCAATTATCCGGACTATTAGCGCGTAACGAAATGTCACCGGAACGCTATACCGGCGTCTGCACGCCTGGCGCGCCCGATCGTACCACTTTTCACTCAAAGCGTAGCAACAACTACGCTTTTCCCTCCAAAGTGGCACGCTCGAACACGCCAGACGCACATCCATCCGGTATCTTCATGCAA
>Ga0256832_1000176_pt1 | contig 39475 bp, 32 predicted proteins | sample 134614metaG_FD_190534 | JGI IMG/M metagenome (GOLD analysis project Ga0256832, IMG submission 190534) | Hydrothermal vent microbial communities from Lau Basin, Pacific Ocean - 134-614 | ecosystem: Environmental > Aquatic > Marine > Hydrothermal vents | place: Pacific Ocean: Lau Basin | collected...
CTAAAGAAAAAACGGTGGCTATGGCGGTGGGGATCACCTCTTACCATACCGAACAGAGTAGTTAAGCCCACCAGCGCCGATGGTACTATCCGCAAGGATGGGAGAGTAGGTCGCCGCCGGTTTTTTTCTAAAAGCCTAATCAGGATATCGTCTTGATTAGGCTTTTTTTGTTATTGGGTGACACTCCTTCGAAATATTAACATTTCCAAAGACGTATGATATCGCATATTTTTATATATTTGTTTCCGGTTTTTAATTACACCCACTAAAAATTTAAGAATGAATTCTTTTTACCAATCTACCCTTATCCTCCTCCTTGGTCTTTCTTCTCTATCTACCTCTATTATTGCCCAATGTACCCATCCGGACTTTAATGCTTTAATGAAATTCTATCAAAGTACCCATGGGGAAAACTGGAAAACCAACACCGGTTGGAAAGAAGGTGCAGCAGGTGCCAATTGCGATCCTTGTAAATGGGCCTTCGTCAAATGCAATAGTGCAAACCGGGTGACAGAATTGAATTTTAAATCCGGTATGGGAATGAATGGTGCTATCCCTCCCGAAATTGGTGAATTGACGGAACTGACGTTTTTAAATATCAACAGAGAACCCAACCTCCAGGGTACATTGCCGGATGAATTGGCCAAGTTAAAGAAAATGAAAGTCCTTAAAATTCGTAGTACCGGAATATCCGGTCCCATCCCTCCGGACATTTTCCAACCTAAACTCGAACAATTGTTTTTAAGCAGAAATATGCTTTCCGGCACTATTCCTACTCAAATAACAAATGCCACTAGATTGTACTTGTTATTCTTAAATTACAACCAATTATCCGGCCCCATCCCGAATCAATTGTACAGCATGACTAAATTAACTGATTTGTTTGTAAACGACAATCAACTAACAGGCTCTATTTCGCCTAAGATTGGTCAATTGCGCCGACTAAAACGCATGAGTTTCGGAAGTAACCAATTCACTGGCACCATACCGGTTGAAATTGGTAATTTGTCTTCTCTTACCGCTTTGAAGTTCGATGAAAACCAACTGACCGGAGGTATTCCAAAGTCCATAAGCAAACTAAAAGTCCTAGATGAAATTAAGCTGAATGACAACCAATTGTCAGGCCCGATAATTGGTGAATTAGCTTCCCTATCGATTTTGACTCAAGTCCAAATGCAGGATAATCAGTTTGAATGCTTTGATGAAGAACTCAAGAAGTTATGTGCTAAAAATCAACTAAAGAGGTCCTCATTTGAGAATAACAAAAATCCTCTGTCGTGGCAAGATTTCTGCAATAATGATGATTATCCCTATATATGCAATGTTGCTACCCTTGATTTGTCTGACAATGTAAAGATTTACCCCAATCCGGTATCCAATTCATTGGTCATCGAGGGTATAGGAGATCAAATGATTAAGCATCTATCTATGGTAAATCAATTGGGAGTTCCTGTTCTCGATTGGTATTATTTGCAAGATAATAGTATTGATGTGTCCCGGCTTTCGCCCGGATTATATACGCTATCCCTTCATGTAAATAATAATGTCATCATTAAGAAGGTTCTTGTGCAAAAATGATAAAACAAAAAGCAGGACTTCAAATTGGTATAATAATCGTTTTTCTTTGTGTTGCTCTTTGGCATCCCGTATGCTCTCAGCCCCAAACAGCGCAACCCAATAAGAGTTATGCCATCGTCCTACACGGTGGTGCCGGAGTTATGCGCGCCTTACAACACGATATTCCCAAACAGAGACAATATAAAAATGCCCTTCTAAAGGCATTATCAATAGGAGATAGCCTGTTAAAATCAGGAGGTTCGAGCCTCGATGCCGTCGAACAAACCATCCGGTATTTAGAGGATAATCCCTTATTCAATGCCGGAAGAGGCGCGGTTTATTCGTCCAAAGGTATCTGCGAACTCGATGCTTCTATCATGAACGGCCATGGCTGTACCGCTGGAGCAGTGGGAGGAGTAACAACAGTACAGCATCCCATCTCCGCTGCCCGTGCAGTGATGGAAAAGACAAAACATGTCTTTTTGGCAAGTGCAGGTGCAGATACTTTCGCTCGCAAAGTCGGCTTGAATACTGTACCCAATACCTATTTTCAGACCCGGCCCAAATCGCCCGGTAACAAAGCAAGTGGTCAAACCCACAGTTCTCCTGACAAATGGGGTACCGTGGGCTGTGTCGCTTTGGATAAAGATGGACACCTGGCTGCAGGAACTTCTACCGGTGGTCTTTCCGGCAAAAAGTGGGGACGCATCGGGGATTCCCCCATTATAGGAGCAGGTACCTATGCCGATGATAAAACATGCGCCGTGTCTTGTACCGGCATTGGTGAGTATTTCATACGATATTCTATAGCCTATGACGTTTCAGCTCGCATGAAATATAAACACCTTCCACTAAGTCATGCCACACGGGAAGTGATTGATCAACTCTCTTCGAACAAGGGAAGTGGTGGAGTTATTGCAGTGGATAACAATGGCAATATATCCACCCAATTTAACACGCCGGGTATGTTTCGAGCTTGGTCAAAAAATGGTGCTTTTGAAGTGCATGTTTTTAAAGAGTAAAGACCTTTAACCCTCGCCGGCAGTGATATTCATTCTTTGATATAAACTCCACCATTTCATACCCTACCAACTACCCCTACCCCTGGGATACATAGGCGGTCTTTTATCCAATAAACAGCATACGTAAAGAACAGCTAAAGCCCGAATGGAGGAACAAGATGTTGGGGCATGAAATGGTTAATCTCCGCGGTATATACAACCAGACGATGGGGTCTCCATCAACTGTATTTCATAAAGGCTTTTTAGCCTGGGCTTAATTTTCGACCATAGCCACATGGCAATCACTTCCGCTGTGGGGTTTTCCAGGCCTTCGATCTCGTTGAGATAGTAGTGATCCAGCTCTTCAATAATAGGCTTGCAAATGGATTTGATATCTCCAAAATCCTCTACCCATCCGAAATGCGGATCTACCTCTCCCCGGATAATGATTCGCACGCGATAGGTATGTCCATGGATGCGTTTGCATTTATGAGTGTCTGGAACATGGGGCAAACTATGGGCTGCATCAAATGAAAAATCCTTGTATATCTGCATCATAAAGCACGCCTTTTTTAGAGCGACAAAGGTAGAGAATATTTAGTTAGAGACATTTAAAGTTTATAGTTATCAAAACCTCAATGGCCTTACCATCCCGGAATCAGGTTAACGCCAAAGGTAGGTTTTGTGTTTTTATGTATAATCCATGCTAAATAGGGCTCGATTATAATACTTCCAAACAGATTAATACGTGTGGAGATACCGGATGTAAATACCGGTTTAGGAGCGTACTGAGGGTATCCGCCATCATCCAATATATCGGGATAGTCATAAAAGGCAAGGCCGCCATCTACAAATAATATGATTTCGCTAAAAAAATACTTCGAAGAGATAAGTGCCAACCGGTCAAATCCCGTAAATGGCAATCGCACCTCGGTGCCTGCGAGAAAGATTTTGGAACCACTGATGTTCTCAGGTGTCAAACCGTACCTGGATTGCAATTCGTCCATCTGACCAAAGGGAAGCCCTCGCACCAATCCCATTTGCCCGAGATATATCGGATAAAAGCGCCTTTGATCCTTTCCAAACAAAGCATAATGCATAAACCGGAAAGCAAAAGATACCGGTCGCAACCAAAAATACTTTCTGTAATCCAATATCCCTACATTGTAATCTATCCCTCCAAAGTATTTGGTCAATCCCAATCTATATCTATACCCGGCCATTGGTGAGGCCATTCCAAAGAAAGACTTGTCACCGACTAAGGCGATGCCGGCATTGGCATATCCCTCTTTCCGAATGACAAAACTGCCCAGATTTAACTCATCCGATGCGATTGGCTTTCTTCCTCTCTCCTGACCGTAATAGAATAAACCATCGCTAGAATATATATTGTTGATCGTATCCCATCTGAAGTACCGGTACGTGTACCCGATATTGCTCTCTATCCGGTGAAAGACGGAAAATGGATATTGAGCGATTACATTTACATTGTCGCTAAAGATCCTGATGATGTTTAGTTCTTCTTCATAGGTCGATATCGTTTGTCCCGATGGATCCCTGCGTTGACGAAAGGCCGTTTCAAAAAAACCGGTACGGTATGGGTAATGGGATACTCCTATCCCCCACCCAAAACGGCGTTTTAGGTTGAGATAGGTGACACTCCCATTGACGTCGTATATCTCTCCGTTGAGACCTAAGTTAGAGATAATTTTGTGGTCTCCCAAGGCATCTCCAAAAAGAAGGAAAAGCCCTCCTCCTGCAACAGGTGCCGAACTGCCGTATCCCAAACCAATACCACTTACCGCCGCTGCGGACACATAATCAAGTCTCAACTTAGGTTTGTACGCTGTCGTGTAAAGCTCAGAGGTATCTACCGACGGTAGTTTTTCCACTATGGATATATTGCGATCCACTAAGTCCTTCTTGGGATTTACAAAAGGCAATATCCCCGGCTTTAGGTTGACATCATCGGCGCGTACCACTTTATGCAATAGCTCTTTTTGCCGGCTTTTATAAATAACATACTTACCATCGTAGAAATGGGTATACAATACCCGGTCTCGTTTTTTGGATGCGGTTAAAGCAGGGGAGAAAGGTGTAATCCCTGAGATACCGGTAATAAAATCTGTTAGTTGGGTTAAGGTATTTGTTTTGATGTCATATTTATAGAGATTTCTATAGCCATCGCGGTCGGATAAAAACAGGATATTCCCGTCGTGATCAAAGACGGGATTGAGATTGTTTGCTCCCGGAAAGAAGTTAAAATGACTTACCTGTCCGGTGGAGTAATTGAAAATGGCCAGATTAAAGTTCCATTTACCGTCCGCTCTACCGGATTGTATGCTTCTTTGGTCAGTAGCAAAGACAATGTGTTTGCCATCCGGAGAACAATTGGGCAAAATCTCCGAATAGGGATCATTCGTGAGTTGTTTGATACTATTATCCTTGATATTGTATGCATACAGATCCGTTTGCCCATTGACCAAGCCACTAACTACGATTGTTTTGCCATCCGTCATCCAACAAGGATTTGAGAAAGCCGGTACCCCTTTTAACGCTACGACTTGTTTTGTTTTGCCATTCTTGATGTCTTTTATGACCAAGACATTTACTCCCTTTTCAAAAGCTACATAAGCAAACTGTTTACTATTTGGAGACCAGGTTCCGTTGGATTCAATATAATTCAAAGCATCATAATGCCCACCCCGGAGGCTACTGGTTAGCTTACTGATAATCTTTCCTGTACGCGCATTGGCTAAGAAGAGGTCGGTGGTAAACAAATCTTTTTCGGAGACAAAAATCAAATACTTGCCATTCGGACTGAGTGAGGGAGCAATATTGAGGTGACCGCCATTCTTATCGTCTATAATCTTTGATCCTATTGGGCGCTCGCTTCCGTCTCCGACATAGGGACTATAGTATTTATTTATAGTCCTTAGCCAGATATTGGACAGAGTATCGACATGTACATGGCAGACAGAATCTACCGCCTGACCAAATCCGTAACGGGCAGTGTACATGAATAACGGCTCGATCACCTCATCACCAAACATTCCTGTCATAAAACTCCAAAACACATGGCCCCAACGGTACGGAAAATACTTGGGCTTAGTAAGGTCATCGAAATCCGGGATATTGTCGTTTAAGACTCCATCCCGCATCCACATCGCAGTATGGGGATCACGCTTGCCGATAGATAAATACTCCGCCAATCCCTCTACCATGAACAACGGTAAATTTTGTAAGGACTGGAAAGAGGTAGAGTCGCCATGAATGATGGCATTGTACTGAAATGCGTGTACCATTTCATGCCCGATAACGTGATGTGTTTGTGTTTTTGTGTAAGTGAGTGGCAGAACCATCCGATTCTTAAGTGCTTCAGTAACCCCTCCCGTACCGATGTTTATTCGCCCTCCTATGACATTTGTTTGTTGAAAATCCCCATGATTTGCGTACAGTATAAATGGATTTTCTTCTATAGAATCTTTCCAAATTGCACTGTGGATGGTATGCCAATGCTCCGTCCAATTAGCTATTTCATACAATACCTTTTTGTTATTAATATAGTGATATACCTCGAAATGCGGCGTGTGAAGAATGCTAAAATCAAAGCTGCGATACCTGGGTTTATTCTTTCCAAAATATTGCCCGGAGAGGGACGAGCTGGCTCCTAAAACCATTATAGCTACCCATAGATATCCCGATTTTATTACTCCTGTCATGGTGATATGGTTTAATTAATCTTACTACGATGTCCGAGCAAACCGGCTAGACTAAACTCGTTGAATTGATTTGTTTCTCCAAAGAAACTACATTCTTTCCACATTTTGATATTTTCTCTAATATTTATTCGCGATGTAATGCAAGCCATAAGTTGTATCTATCCATATAATATTACTTATCTTTGCCGCCCAAAATAAAAAACAAAATACAATCATCTATGAATCAAAATGATATACCCACAAATCTGGATTTTCTATACAGCGAAGCTGAAGGAATCGATGGGATTTCCCTCAAAGAGTCCCCTATGAGATTTGACATCGCTGCTCCTATCATTACCGAATGGACCAATCTAAAAAGAGAACGGTTAGATTCTTTCCACTCCAAGAGGGATCAACACAAGTTTCTCCAAAGTGTAATCTCTATCGCCGACAGTCAAATCCCGTATGAACGAAAGGAAATAAAGAAATTGGTCAAAGCCGGTATATCTTTTGTTTCTGTGCTCTTTGGGAGAACGGAGATGGGATATCCTGCGGTGATGCTCCGGGGTTATGTACCTGCAGATCATGTCCAAATGAATTTTGAGCGATTAACGACGGTCTTATCCAAAACCTATTGTAATGAAGAAGGGGTTTCATGGGAGGAATTAGTAGAGGACATAGAGATATTGGGGATTAAAGACGAAATGATATCACTACTAACAGCCTTTCATAAAGCATTGCATGAGGCCAAGAATCGCGACGAATTTGAAGAATCTTTGACTTCACATGTTATTCGACTGGTTTAATACTGGAGAAATACACAACAAATTTTCTGCTTAGGACCTTTTTGGAGTGGATGCAGTGTTTTATTATGAAATGGTAGAATACCCCCTGTGACAAATCACTGCACTGATGAACGACTGTTATGAATTGGTCGAAGCATCGTTGTCCGGTAGCATCCCGAACTTTATAAGCGCTTTTTGAGAGGCGATTTGTTCTGCCGACTTTTTGTTGTACTCTTCAGCTGTCCCGTATGCTACATTATCGACCAACACCGCTACTTTAAAGCAGTCCCGCTTGTTGAGCTTGGTTTTTTGTAGGAGTTGATACTCGACGTGTTTGTTCTCCTTTTGACAATACTCCAGGAGGCGGCTTTTATAGTTATCATCATGTGTTTCGAGTAAATTAAAATCAATGTGCGGACGCAGGATTTTGTTGATGATAAAGGCCTTCGTTTTGTCAAATCCATTTTCGAGGTAGATGGCGCCGACCAAAGCCTCCAGTGCATTGCCTAGCATCGTACTACTAATCCGGGTATTGTTGTACTCCTGCATAATCTCATCCAGTTGGAGAGAAACCGCAAGCGTATTCAGAGATTTTCTTTGCACGATGCGCGCTCTTATTTTAGTGAGAAATCCCTCATTGGCATAAGGATACTTTTGGAATAAGTACTCTCCGACGACAAGACTCAACACAGCATCACCCAAGTATTCTAAACGCTCGTTGCTTTGATTTTTTGCACTGTTATTATTGGCCCCAGCCCGATGATTAAAGGCCATCCTGTATATGGCGGCATTGGCGGGTGTTATACCGGTGATATTGCGCACCCGGTGAGATAATGCTTTATTCTCGGAAGAAAAAAAGTAATTAAATATTCTCAATAACCATTTCAACTTACGACCATTTTTTAATAACGATGGATGCATTGTGTCCACCAAATCCAAAAGTATTGTTCAATACGACATCAACCCTTCGCTCCTGGGGTGAATTAAACGTAAAATTAAGTTTTTTATCAAGCGCCGGATCCAGGTTATAGTGATTAATAGTTGGCGGAACAAAATCATGCACCGTCGCCAATATACCTGCAATCGATTCAATCGCACCGGCAGCTCCCAATAGATGCCCAGTCATAGATTTGGTAGAACTGATGTTAAGTTGGTATGCATGATCCCCAAATACAGTTTGGATGGCTTTTACTTCCGCGATGTCACCCAATGGTGTAGAGGTCCCATGTACATTGACATAGCTGACATCTTCCGGATTTAACCCGGCATCTTCCAAGGCAAACTTCATAACGTTCTTTGCCCCTTCTCCCTCCGGATGGGGGGCGGTAATGTGATGAGCATCTGCCGTCATTCCACCGCCGAGCAGCTCAGCATAAATATGCGCTCCTCTGGCTTTGGCATGCTCATATTCTTCCAAAACCAGCGCTCCAGCTCCTTCTCCCAAAACAAACCCATCTCTGTCCACATCAAAAGGTCTGGACGCCGTAAGTGGATCATCGTTTCGAGTAGATAGTGCTTTCATTGCACTAAATCCACCGATTCCGGCTTCGGTAACGGAAGCTTCAGCGCCTCCTGCGATGATGACATGAGCTTTCCCCAACTTTATATAGTCTATAGCATTGATAATAGCATGAGAAGAGGAAGCACAAGCAGATACCGTAGCATAGTTAATTCCCTTAAAACCATATTTTATGGAGATATATCCGGCAGCAATATCCGAAATCATCTTTGGTATCAAAAAAGGACTGTATCGAGGTTTTCCCATCCTTTCGCGTTCTCTCAAATCGTGCTCTATCGTCGTAAAACCGCCTATCCCACTGGCAAATATAACACCACACCGATCGCGATCCAGTTTGTCTAAGTCAAATGCCGCATCTTGCATCGCCTCCTCTGTAGCTTTCAAGGCATAAATCGTAAAGGGGTCCATTCGCCTGATGTCTTTGCGATTAAAGTAATCCAAAGGATCAAAGTCTTTGAGTTCGCACGCAAACTGCGTCTTAATCAATGATGCATCAAACCGGGTGATGGGACCTGCACCACTCACTCCGGCCCTCAATCCATTCAAATATTCGTCAACAGAATTACCCAATGGCGTTAAGGCCCCCAAACCGGTTACTACAACTCTTTTCATGTACGCTTATTTTATAGTCTAAAGGTATGAAATGGTAAAAATCCCCCTTTAAAACAGACCCCAAATTACAAATTATATAGCTATCAAAAGTAATAAAAAAACAAAAATTTTAATCCGCATTTTTGGGCGGATTATCTGAGTAAACTAAAAAAATATCCACAGATGACAACTTTTGTGTCATGCTGTGGATATCTCGTTAATACTTCTCCTCCATACTCGAAGAGGAAAATATCATTTATCCAACACTCTTTTCGAGATACTCTATAGCAGTACCTACTGTCTGAATGTTTTCTGCTTCCTCGTCAGGGATAGATACATCAAATTCTTTTTCAAACTCCATGATTAGTTCAACAGTATCTAGAGAGTCAGCTCCCAGATCGTTAATAAAACTAGCATCCGGAGTAACCTCTGAAGCGTCTACTCCTAATTTGTCCACTATAATTTGTGTGACTTTTTCTGCAATACTTGCCATTTCTTAATGTTTATAGGTTCATAAAATGAGGTGCAAAATTAAGGTATTCAAGGCGTTTGACCAATAAATTGAAGTATTTTTATCAAATTGTGCCAAGCAGCCCCCAGTTTCCCTTGATTTGCAACAAAATATATACATATTTCATACCGTCTAACACCATCGCTTCACAAGATGTTCCCATTTCTACATTTATTTACAAAATACCTCTTAACATATTGAGTATGTTCAATATACACACAATGAAATATTGTAATTTCCAATGGAATAGACGAAAGTATGAAAAAAATATGCACTTTTGTCCGTTGTTATTCTCTAAAATATGGTTTATGAAAACAAATTTTACTCCCACTTTCGAAAGGACCAAAATTATCGCCACTTTAGGCCCGACAAGTAATTCCTATAGCCAACTAAAAGCTTTGGCTAAAGCAGGTGTAGATATGTTTCGACTGAATTTCTCGCATGCAAATTACGACGAAATTCCCAAGATTATTGAAGACATTAATCGGGTCAATGAGGAACTGGGAACTCATGTTGGGATTATTGCTGACCTCCAGGGACCGAAATTGAGAATCGGAGAAATCAAGGACGGAAGCATCCAAGTGGAAGCCGGAGATATCTTGACCTTTGTCAACCAAAAAGTACTAGGCACCAAAGAGGCTATCTATATGAGCTATGAGGGGTTTGCCCGGGATGTTAAAGTGGGTGAAAAAATTCTAATCGACGATGGAAAATTAGTCTTTGAAGTCTTGGAGAGCAACCAAAAGGACAAAGTCAAACTTAAAACCGTCTTTGGTGGTACATTATCTTCCAATAAAGGAGTCAACCTTCCGGATACGGCAATTTCTCTACCTTGTCTCACCCAAAAAGACTTAAGCGACTTAGCATTTATTCTCGAGCAGCCGGTCCATTGGATCGCCCTCTCATTCGTCCGTTCGGCATCGGATATTGTAGAATTGAGAAAGTATATTGATCAGCATAATCACTATGCTAAAATTATCGCCAAAATCGAAAAGCCGGAAGCACTCGACAATATCAATGCCATTATCGATGAAAGCGATGCCATTATGATTGCTAGAGGGGATTTGGCAGTGGAAGTCAGATTAGAGCGCCTTCCCGCCATACAGAAATCCATTATAAAAAAATGCATCAACCGCTCTCGTCCGGTCATCGTAGCTACCCAGCTTATGGAAAGCATGATCACCAATCCCTATCCGACTCGAGCGGAAATAACCGATGTAGCCAACTCGGTAATGGACGGCACGGACGCCGTCATGCTCAGTGCAGAAACCTCTGTTGGAGCCCATCCGGTCAAAGTAGTCGAAATCATGCGACGTATATTGGCCGAAACGGAAAAGTCTCTGGACTGGGGGAGAAATCGTGCCGATATCCTCCCTTTCAGCAACACCTTTGCCTCAGATGTAGTATGCTTGAATGCCGTAAATACCGGAGAATTATTGGACGCTAAAGCCATTGTCGGTATTACCGTATCGGGCTATACCGCTTTTAAAATATCCAGTTTTAGACCCAAATCCAAAATCTTTATATTTTCTAATCAAAAACATATTCTCAACACTCTAAACCTCGTTTGGGGGGTCACTTGCTACCTGCACAACAACCAGGAATCTACAGACAATAGCATCGATGATACGTTGCAAATCCTACAAGAGTACCATCATGTCAATAAAGGGGATTATGTGATTAACACCGGGACCATGCCACTCCGGAAAATGGGAAGAACAAACTTCTTAAAAGTATCCAGAATTGATTGAGACACGCATTTCTGATTTTATCCAGATATCTACGTCAAAAAATAATCAAATGACTACTTTGATTGCGATGATATGCCCTTGGGGCAAATTGGGTTAATCTTGCTGGCGTTTTTTGACCATGGTTAGGATAGTGGCGATCGCCACCGTCTCTCCGGTTTCGTCATACACATCGACCAAAAATTTGACAATACCCTTGGCAATATCTTCTTCATCGCGCTTCTCCTGATCCATTTTTTCTTTTACCGTCAGGCGGACACCAATCGTGGCCCCTGCATAAACGGGCTTCGTAAAACGGCATTCTTCCAATCCATAATTGAGTAGTACCGGACCTTTTGCCGGATCGACAAACAAACCTGCGGCGGCGGACAGAATAAAATAGCCATGCGCTACCCTTTGCTCAAAAATAGTACCATCCAGCGAGGTTATATCGGTATGGGCATAAAAATGGTCCCAACTCACATTGGCAAACTGCACGATATCGGCCTCTGTAATGGTTCGCTTATGGGTGATGACGGTTTCGCCTACAGATAAATCTTCAAAGTACTTTCTAAACACATGTTGTCCCGGGTCTTTGTATTGGGCTCCGGGTTGAAATACTTGTGTGACCTCAGCCAGCATCGAGGGAGACCCTTGAAGGGCTGTGCGCTGCAGGTAGTGCTTTACTCCGCGTTCTCCTCCCATTTCTTCTCCTCCTCCGGCACGGCCGGGTCCTCCGTGAACCAACATGGGCATGGGAGAGCCATGTCCGGTGCTCTCCTTGGCTGATTCACGATTGAGGATGAGGATTCTGCCATTGTAGGCTGCAGCTCCCAACACAAAGGTTTGGGCGATGTCCGGATCAAAAGTGACGATGGTAGAAACCAAGGAGCCTTTTCCCATACGGGTCAAGGTAATAGCATCCCCTATTGACTTATAGGGCATTACCGTGGTTACCGGGCCAAACGCTTCCGTTTCATGCACCTGGGTGTGTTTGAAGGGGACTTTCTCATGAAGAACTACCGGAGACAAAAATGCTCCGTTCTCACATCCTTCCCCGACCGGTCGAACCTCGCCCGTTGTACCATATACGATTTCTGCTGTCCTCGCCAGGATGTTGATGCGATCTCGTACCTCTTCTACTTGAGCTTTGCTGACCAATGGCCCCATGCGAACCCCTTCGACGGAGGGGTCTCCTATAGTGGTTTTGTCCAATTGTTTGGAGAGGGCTTGAATGACGGAATCGACCAGGTCTTCCGGTACGATCACTCTTCGTATCGCGGTACATTTCTGTCCGCATTTAACGGTCATTTCGCGTCGAACCTCCTTGACAAAAAGGTCAAACTCCTCTGTTCCGGGCCGGACATCCGGCCCTAAGACGGCGGCATTCAGACTATCCGCTTCCATATTAAACGGCACAGACTCCGAGACGATTCGAGGATGGCATTTGAGCATTCGACCGGTCGAGGCGGAGCCGGTAAATGTTACAACATCTTGAGCCGTTACAAAGTCTAAGATGTCATGTGCAGAGCCACAAATGAGCTGGAGAGCACCTTCGGGCAAGATCTCCGAAGCTATGATGTCCTGTACCATTTCTTGTGCCAAATAACACGTACCGGAAGCCGGTTTGACTACGGCCGGAACTCCCGCAAGCAGATTGACTGCAATTTTTTCAAGCATCCCCCAAATGGGAAAATTAAACGCGTTGATGTGAATGGCAACTCCTTCCCTCGGCACCAAAATATGCTGGCCGATAAAAGTTCCCCCTTTGGACAACCCGACGGTTTCCCCTTCGACCAGGTATCTCTTGCTTCCGAGCTTCCTTCTGAGACTGGCATAGGCAAACAGGTTGCCGATTCCCCCTTCGATATCGATCCAGCTATCTGATTTTGTCGCTCCCGTCATATGGGAAACAGGGTAATATTTCTTCCTCAATCCGTGCAGATGCAGAGCGAGTTTCTTTAGCATGAGACCGCGCTCGTAAAAAGTCATCTTTCTCAGTGCAGGACCGCCGGTATCTCTTCCGTATTGTAATACCGCTTCCAAATCAAGTCCTTTTGCGCTAACCACCCCAATTGTTTGGCCGTTAATCGCATTGATTAGCGGTGTTCCTTCGCCTTCGCCAAATGTCCATTTTCCCAGGACGTAACTGTTGTATTTTTTCATGTAGTAGTGATTTAAGGGAATTTAGGGAACTTTGAAAAATCGGGTTCTCTCTTCTCAACAAAAGCATTTCTTCCTTCCTGTGCTTCCTCCATGAGGTAGTACATCAGAGTAGCATCTCCGGCAAACTCCATAAGGCCACGTTGGCCGTCGAGTTCGGCATTGAGACCGCGTTTTATCATGCGAATGGCCATCGGACTGCGTTGCATGATGGTCTTGCACCAATCCACTACTTCATCCTCCAATTGGGACAAAGGAACCACCTTATTAACCATTCCCATTTCCCGAGCTTCTTGGGCCGAGTATTGGCGACAGAGAAACCATATTTCCCGGGCTTTCTTTTGTCCGACCAGCCTGGCGAGGTAAGAGGAACCAAACCCTGCGTCAAAACTGCCCACCTTGGGACCGGTTTGACCGAAGATAGCATTTTCGCTGGCAATGGTGAGGTCACAAATGACGTGAAGGACATGCCCTCCGCCAATGGCGTATCCGTTGACCATGGCGATTACGGGTTTGGGAATATTTCTAATCTGCCGGTGTACATCCAGGATGTTCAGGCGCGGCACACCATCATCCCCAATATAACCCCCGAGGCCCTTGACATTTTGGTCGCCACCGGAACAAAACGCTTTGTCTCCGATACCGGTAAGAACGACGACAAAAATCTCCGGTTTTTCGCGACAAATTTCCAACGACTCTTTGATTTCCATCACGGTCTTTGGGCGAAAGGCGTTGTAGACTTCCGGTCTGTTGATTGTGATTTTGGCGATTCCTTCATAAAATTCGAACAGGATATCTTCAAACTCCTTAATGATTTTCCATTCTCTTTGATTGCTCATTTGGATTATCTTTTCATTTTTGTTTGGAGTGTAAAAGTATGCTTTTATCTTCGAATACAGATACAAATACAATAAACATGTCATCTCCAGGATATCCGTGTGTATAACATGATATAGAAATCCACATAGCCCACAGGATTTGAAGACTTTCCTTACTTTTGCCCAAAATTTCGACGTGAGAAATCTCAAATATCCTTTACTCCTTTTTGTCGTATTTATTGCCGGGGTGCTCATCATGGGCAATAACAACGCGTACGAGTACAAAGAGCGCTCTCTGGTACTGGCTCCTGCGGACACCGCATGGAAATACCTGTCAGAGCCTCTGCATTGGAAGCATTGGAACAAGCATGTCGAGGAGATTGAAAAATCTTCTGATAAACAGTATGTGGTACGATTTCATACCCCTAAAAATGCTACCTACACCCTGCAAATCCTCGATAAAAACCGGGATAGTCTGTCCTTTGAATGCAAAATGCAATCCACAGAACTCAATAGGTACATCAAGTGGAAAATCAAACCGAGGATGGCTCTGTGCAGCTTGTTTGTGGAGGAAAAAACGCAGGGAAACCATTTTTTGGACAATGCAAAGTACGCCTTTGATGTGGAGGCTTACGATGAGGCGGCAGAAGCGTCCTACGACAGCCTACGACTCATGTTAAATGCAATAGCACATCATCCAAAATAAAAAAGCCTTCGGATGCTGATACCGAAGGCTAAACAGGCAATTTCTTGAAAAGTAGCGTTTACTAGGTTATTTGAAGTAGTCACCTGATACCCTATAGAGTCCTTAAAACTGCAAAACGCTGCCTGAGATGTTAAAAATTTTTCAAAATTCTTATATTTTTTTTCGTTCGTAAACGATATTACCCCCTAATATGGTGTAAATCACTTTGTTATGAGGAATATCATTTTCTTTACATTTTGACAAATCTTTCGAAAAAACAACGATATCTGCCCATTTTCCCGGCGTGAGGCTTCCTTTTTCCTTTTCTTCCCGTGCAGCATAGGCGTTCCAAATGGTGTATCCTTGTAAGATTTCTTCTCTTGTCATTCTCTGTTCGGGAAAAAGCGTCATTCCATTGTCCAGACGTCGGCGGGTGACGGCCGCATATATGTTGACAAAGGGGTTGATTTCCTCTACAGGCACATCGGTACCTATTGCCATTTTTGCTCCTGCGTCCAGGAGCGATCTCCAGGGGTATGCTCCGTGTTTTGCCCGGGAATGGCCCAATCGTTTGACCACAAAGGGAGCATCTGATGTACAGTGTACCGGTTGCATAGAGGCGATAACTCCTAAGGTATGAAATCGTGGAATATCCGACGGATCAATATGTTGCGCGTGTTCGATACGCCACCTGTGATCTTTCGACAAAACCCCGGCTTTTATCTTTTCTTCGACGAGATCTAAGACTGCACGATTGGCCCGGTCGCCAATGGCATGGACGCAAAATTGCAGCCGGTGTTGGGCTGCCAAGTCAGAAAGTGCCTGCAAAGTATCCAATGGGGTAGTATTTTGGCCAAAATATCGGTGTTTATCGGCGTAGGACTCTAACATCCATGCACCATAAGAGCCCAAGGCCCCATCAAAATATGCTTTGATAGCGTGGCAGGAGACGGCATTGCTTTGGGCATTTAGAATCCCGGCATCCAAAGCTTGTTTTAACCTCTTGGGCTCGCCCAAAAGCATCACATTCAATCGCACACCGACCTCTCCTTTCCATTTTTGATACATCCGATATTCCTCCGGGGTGGTTCCCGCATCCTGAAAAGAGGTGACTCCCCATCGCCAACAGTGTTTCGAGGCCCGGAGGACAGCGTCTCTGAAAGTTTGTTCTCGCTCTGCCGGTGTTTTGCTATTCAAGTATTTTTGATAAGCCTTTTGTACCGGATACATGGCATTCTCCTCGAATACTCCGATAGGAGCTCCATCTGAAAACCGCAGGATAGCTCCTCCTACAGGATCAGGAGATTCACTATTGATGCCGGCCAACTCCATGGCCTTTTTATTGGCAAACAAAGCATGCCCGCTAGCATGCGAGAGCAATACGGGATTGTCCGGAGAAACAGCGCTTAAATCCCTATGGTCGGGATATCCGAAGTAATTTCGGATGGGGCGCTTGTCCCATTTCTCCTGGTGCCATCCTCGTCCGTAGATCCATTCGCCCGGTTTTGCCCGGGCCACACGTACCTTGACGCTATCGACAATCTCCTCCCAGCTCCGGGTATGCAGCAAGTTCAAGTTGGTCAGACTTTTTCCCATACTCAGGAAATGGCCATGCCCCTCTATCAAGCCCGGCATAACAAAAGCCCCCTTTACATCCAGAATTTGGGTGCTGTCCACTCTGTAGTACTCCATTAGTGCTTTGGACTTACCCAGAGCGAGTATTTTTCCTGCACGAATGGCGATGGCATCTACAGAACGGTAGGCGGTATCCATGGTCATCACGTTGCCGTTTATAATTAACATTTCTGCTTTAGGTTGTGGAGCAGTTGTTTGACAAGCAGATAGCAGAGTGAATAGTAGGAAGAAGGAAGACAGTCGAGTCATTGTTGATTTTTAGAATGATATAATACGTGTCTGCTTGTGAAGAATCACAATCAAAGATAAGGGCAGCTAAGGAATAAGCGTATATTTGCGCATAAACTTTTGGAGATATGTTGAGAAGTTTGGAAACATACCGGCAATTATTCGAGCAATATTTGTCTTCTTACGAATGGATGAATACACCGGATAGGCTGTATGAGCCCTTGAAGTATTTTATGTCATTGGGCGGAAAGCGCATCCGTCCTTCATTTACCCTGTTGGGATGTGAAATGTTTGGGCAGAAATGCGAAGATGCGTTATCGGCCTCCATGTCCGTAGAGTTATTTCATAATTTTAGCCTTATCCATGATGATATCATGGACAAAGCGCGATTGAGAAGGGGCAAATCTACCGTCCATGTCAAGTACAACCCCAATCAGGCCATCTTATCCGGTGACGTGATGCTTATCTTGGCATACAAGCATCTCGAGCACCTGAGTGACTTCGACAAGCAGCGCAAAATCTTATCTATCTTTAATGAAACGGCACAATTTGTCTGTGAAGGACAGCAGATGGATATCGATTTCGAAGAGGATTTGGAGGTCTCAGCGGAGGATTACATTGAGATGATTACGAATAAAACGGCGGTTTTACTCGGGGCTGCACTCGTAATTGGGGCTATTATAGGAGGTGCGTGCGAGGAAAATACCAAACGGCTTTATGAATATGGCATAAACATAGGTATCGCCTTTCAGATTAAGGATGATTTGCTGGATGTTTTTGGAAATGCGGACAAAACCGGGAAAATTCAATCCGGGGACATCTATCAGAATAAAAAGACCCAACTGTATATCATGGCGCGTGACAGGAGCAATCCCGCTGATCAGAAGCGCCTAAAGGAGTTATACAGAACAACAGAACGCTCTCCCCAAAAAATTGATGAAGTGGTATCCATCTTCAACAAATACAATATCCAAAATGAAGTGGAACAAGTTATTTCGGAGTATTTGGACCGAGCACTCCGCTCTTTGGATGGGCTTAAAATCGATAAACCAGATAAGGATTATCTTATACAACTCGCGTATAAAATGGTCAGACGCTCCTATTAATACGCGTATTACAAACTGAACGTATTAATAGCAACAAAAGGCCAATCTCAAAGGATTGTTTTAGTATCTCATACTTCAACGGAGAAAAATAGCTACGTCTAATTCTGGATAAACTTTGTTCTTGATGTACTTGTGCGCCAGGAACAAAACAAATACAGTATAAACTCGCTCTTTATGTGTACAAGAGATAAATGGTTAAAACCGTGGGCTATGTTAACGGCATTGCTCCTATTTTTTGAGTGGGGCATGAGGCGCTCAAACGGGAGTTATGCCATAGCATAATGACTGTTTGAGCAACGAAGAGTCAGAGGAAGATAGAAGACGCAATGCATTGCGTCTGTACACTTTATACTGTAGTTATTTTCGCGTGGAGCACTAGTGCTCCGCACAAGAAATAAATATACATAGCAACCGAAGCTATTTTTCTCTGAATCAAGGCGCTCAAACGGGAGCTATGCCGTAGTATAATGACTGTTTGAGCAACGAAGAGTCAGGGGAAAAGAGCGAGTTTATATGTGTAGTTATTTTCTGCGCGGAGCACTAGGCATTATTATTCGAAGGGCAGTTGTTCAAGCAATGCAGAACTTTGACCACACTCTCTTTTTGTATTTGGCAGAAAATGCTTCGCCCAACTTTTCTAGTGGAAATAACGCCATTCATCCTTAAGTTGCTCAAATGGTGAGATAAGAGTGACTGCTCGATATCGAGTTGCTCCTTTAGATCTCCTACCGTAGACTCTCCTTGCTGTATCAAGATAAGAACAATTTTTAGCCGGACAGGATTGGCGATGGTTTTTAGAACCATACTTATTTGCAGCAATCGCTCTGCTGAAATGTGGTCTAGTTTTATATTTTCCACGGTTTTCATATAGTGTTAATTATCGGGTCAAAAGGGAGTTTAACAATGATGGTATTCTAAATGCATCCAATAGCGCATTGGGACATGCAAAATTATGTTTTTTCCTGAAATCTGTAATAAAAATTGGTCATTTATTCTTTGGTTATACTAAAATTATGTGTAATGGGGATTTGAGTTCAACACTATTGATAAACAAACTCTCTTGTTCTCGATATGCAAAAGCATCCAATTGAGCCAAATATTATGGGTAATACTTTATAGATACTTAGGGTTATGCTTAATTAACAGTGTAATGAACAAAATCACAATCAGTAGTACCGTTGCAATCATTTGTAGTGTTTTTTGGTTACTAAAAGGCAATAATATGCTATTTCATTTCATACCCGATGGATACAAATATGAGTGGAGTTAAGATGTATGGAGCACTGGGGAGAAAGGGTTTTTCGTCATATAACACTTTCTCAAAATCACTATTATTAAAACGCAAGAGTATTACTTTTATTATGTGACAGAAGAAGAATTGCCGGGAGGATTCTACCTTTGCTGTACATGTAAAATTTCATTGATGAATTCTGCAAAACTCCAATCGTATCTCCGGTCATATGTCATTCGCTACAATAATCCTGCGTTTATCGAGGGAGATCCTATTTCGGTGCCCCATAGGTTCCAATCACTTCAAGACCGGGAAATAACGGGGTTTTGGACGGCGATGCTCTCTTGGGGGCAGCGAAAAACGATTATCAATAAAGCCATTGAATTGTTTGAGTTGATGGATAATGCGCCGTATGATTTTATTGTTAATCACGAGGAGAAAGACCGGCTACGTTTTGCGGAGTTTAAGCACAGGACCTTTCAGTATACGGATACGTTATACTTTTTGGAGTTTTTACAACAGTATTATCGAAGGCACGATAGTCTCGAGGAGGCTTTCGTGCGCCACATACGGAGAGAAGATCCCCAAATCAAGGATGCTTTGACGGGATTTCATACCTCTTTCTTTAGCTTAGAGAGCGCCCCACAAAGGACGAGAAAACACGTGGCGACCCCTGTGAGGGGGTCGACCTGTAAGAGACTAAATATGTTCCTTCGTTGGATGGTAAGGAGCGACTCGGCTGGAGTTGACTTTGGCATGTGGAAGAAAATCCATCCCGCCTGGCTAATGATCCCACTGGATGTACATGTCGAAAGGACGGCAAGGCAACTGGGGATGCTCACAGTTAAATCCAGAAATTGGTCGACGGTAGAGGAAATTACGCGCTTTTGTAGAGAGATATTCCCATTGGATCCAGCGGTTTGCGATTATGCACTGTTTGGTCTTTCGATACAAAAAAATTTAGGGCAGCCCTGTGAAGGACTACCCTAAACCACTTATATGAAAAACACTTTGCTGACTAAATTAGAATAAGATGGTGTCTGCTCCGGACATTTTAACATTTGGACCTGAGATACTCTACAACTGCTCTCGCTTCGTCTTTTTTGACAGCCATATTAGACATTGGAGTCTTATACTCTTCCAAAAGCTTTTTAGCTTCGGGATCCTCCTTGATCATTTTGTCCGGAGCCATAATCATATTCATAATCCAGGCGATGGAACGTTTTTTGGTTACACAGCCCAAGGGAGGACCAATAATTTTGACGTCCAGCTTGTGACAGACCATGCATTTGGTTTTAAAGATAGACTCCCCTTTGGTCGCCATCGCTTGATCGAGAGCGCCCAATTGGATATCTTCTGTGATCGGACCCACTCCAAGGCTTTTAGTCTCAGTAGCAGCCTTGGCCGGTTCTTGTGCCTTCGGCATTTCTTTTTTAACTGCTTTCTGCTGATGAGATATGGCCTCATTGGATTGTTTGATGGTTCCTTTGGGCGTTTTAGATGATTTTTGCTCTCCTCCGCTTCCACAACTCACAAGAGAAAAGAGCAAGACAGCGCTCAATAATAACATTATTCTTTTCATAAACAGATAAATTAAGTGGTTTAATAATTGGATTGAATGTAGTTTGAGATTTTCTGAAATAAAATGTTATTCTCGAGATGGATATGGTTAAACAAGTCATCTCTAAACTCGGATAGTTTCTTGTAGAATACTTTGAACGTGTTGCATGCGTCTGCCGGTGGTATAAAATTGTTGGTTATTCTCTCTAACCTTAACATTTTGTCTCCGACTGCGACATGATCATCTTGCAAGTTCTGAAGAATTTTTTTGGATTGAGTCACCAAGGCTTTTGAAGAAGAGGAATTATCTTGGATGAGCTTTTTTAGAATTATAAAGTCAACCTCTTCTTCCAGCTTCAAATGTTTTAATAGTTCATCTTCAAAGTATTGCAATATTTGTAATACCTCAAAGGTCTCCTCGTGTGCACTTCCATGTGCATTGAATACTTTTTCTCCATATTGCAATAAGATGGGAAGACTGGACCTTACGTAAGGATGATGTGTGTTGTTGATGAAGTCAATCAAGAAAGATACAGACCAGTTTTGATAGTCGTGTACCGGCCCTTTGGTATCCCTCATCGCTTCTTCTAACGACCGCATAATGGACTTGAGTTCAATCCCTTTGACCTTGCATACTTCACCAAGTAAACGCTCTCCACGGCAACAATAATCTATTCCAAAATCCTTAAATACATCCGCAGTGCGGATATCTGATGAAACGATTTCGCCTACTTTTTTCCCTTTTAGGTCCTCTATACTCCAAAGCATGTGAAATATTTTCGGCAAAGTTATCTTCAATCCCATGCCCAAATCATGACATCTACCAACTAGAAAGATGATATTTATCACTTTTTTAAAATACAACTGATTTTCACCCCCTCAGTGGTAGAACGCTGTGATCCAAGATATGAACACCCCTTGGTACTTAGTTAAAGTCTACACACAAATAGGGGGGGTATTATTGGTGAGGTTTTAAGTCCAATGGCACAAAAAACTATATCCTTAAGTTGTTGTAAATGAGTATTTAGAAATTTTACATTACGAAGAATTTGATCACATAGCAACTTCTTGAATCCGGCCAAATTCTTATTTATTGGTCTCCTCTCTCTTTTCCCATTTATTTTGAATTAATTATAAGTATAACAGTTTTTAAGCAAAAAACCCCATCTAATTGAATTTTTGTATGTAACTTACGGGTCTAAATCCGGGATAATGGATAAGACAAAAGCCATTGAAATTCAAAAAAAACTACTAGAACTCGTATTCAAGTCGTCCGAACGAAGGCAAGACATTATTGATGTACTTGGAGAATTGTTTCATGTAGGAAGAGCTAACATCTATAAAAAGGTGAGAGGAGACACTCTTTTGTCCTTACCTGAAATCATTGCAGTAATGCAGCGATTTCATATCAGCTTTGACCAATTTGTCATCGACAGCAAGACCAATGTGGAGTTTTTTTTTCCTTATCTAAATAATCCCATCAAACGCTTTGTAGATTATGTCGCTCCTTTACACAAAATTGTTGAAGAATTTGCGCTTCTACCGGATATTGAGATTTATTACGCCACAGCAGAGCTTCCATTTTTCTACTACTACATGAGCAAACCCATTACTGCCTTCAAGCTTTATTCATATGCCCACACGACCTGGCAATTGCCGGGTTATATCGACAGAAAATACAATGCAGAGGAGTTTACAGAGTTTGTACATTTGGATCCTTACATAGATGGCGTCATTCACAATTATTATAAAATGCCCAATACCGAATTATGGAATATCAATATACTCAATAATACCCTCAATCAGATTAAGACCTTTTTAAGAAGTGGACTCTTTGAAAAACCGGAATATTCTCTTGTGCTATTGGATGAGTTGCGAAAGTTGATGAAGCATGTTTGCTCTATGGCTAAACACGGAAAGAAGTTTGTTCTCAACAAAACAGAGCCAAATGATCATTCTGCTGATTTTGTGCTTTACCACAATGAAATCGCACATACCAACAACACCTTACTCGTACTTTCCAAACATATGAATGCCGTGTTCACCGCATTTGACAATCCCAACTTTATCATTAGCCGCAATCCAGCTTTGGTAGAGCACACTTTCAACTGGATGAAAAGTATCAAACAGCATTCCCAACCTGTTACCAAAGATGCACGAAATAACCGCCTCTATCTCTTTGACCAAATCGAGAAGAGAATACTATGGACGGAGGAGGATATCAAAGCTTATCTCGCCAAAAATCGATAGCACACCAAGAATACAGGGCCATCCAATGATACAAACCCTCAGATTTCCGGTTGGGTGATGGCATAGATTACAGGACTGGTCGGGCAAGCATCCAGTTGGATTTGGAGTATCTGGAGGTAAAGCATGTATAGGCCGTCCGGAATGGTATCCGGCACGTAAATCAGCTCGGTAATAGTGGCCGTTGTTCTGGGATTTGAAGGGTAGTTCCAAAAAGCCTTATGCGCAGCCAGTTGGCCTCCATCTTGTTCCCTATCGACGGAAGGCAGGTCTGTCAGGAGATGATGTATGCCTGATTCTCGCACGAAGTCCAAAGCTTTGGGGTCAAAATATGGAGGATTGGTATCGGTATAATCTGTATTCATTTTTGCAGGAACATTGGGAAGAGTGCGGACAATGAGTGCTTCGATGTTATCAGTAGACCCGGATAGTATTTCTTTCATTTGAAGCGAAGAAATCACCAAATCTCCCTTGTCGTTTTCTTCGGGTCTTACAGTAATCAGACGAGCAAAAAACATTTGTTTGCCCGGGATCTCCCCGATAAATACCGGCAAATTGGAGATATGCCGCACCGATTCGGTATGAGTACCATTGCCGTGTGGATTCCACTTGATGTTATAAAAATTGACCGGAGCACCCGCTTCTATCGCCCCCGTAAAATCTCCGGAAATAAGCGGGTCAAAGGAAAGAGGAGGCGCTCCAAAGCATCTAAGCGGGGATCTGTCTTTAAAGGGAATGCCGATGGGTATGGGATCTTCTAAATCAATCTGTACTTTCCGGTGGTCCGCAATATATATTTCACATTTCATAGAACTGCTGTTAGTAATAGGAGAGGAGGGCGTGGCTCACCAAATATAAAAATACAAAGTACATTATTTTTGGAGGTCTCTGAGTTTTTCATAGAGAGCTTTTTCCTCTTTTGACAAGACTTTAGGCACTTTAATCTGCAATGTCGCATATAAGTCTCCCCTGGAGCCGTCTTTCTTAAATAAACCTTTTCCTCGCAATCTGAATTTCTTGCCCGAGGAGGTTCCGGCAGGTATTTTAACCCGTGCTTTGCTTCCCTCAGGTGTGGGAACAGCGACTTTACCACCTAACACAGCGGTGGGTACATCCACAAATGCATCGACATATAGATCTTCTCCTTCCGCTTTGAATTCCGGTGGTAGTGCGATATGGTAGGTGATGTATAAATCACCCGGTGTTCCTCCATTGATCCCCGGGCCACCTTTGCCTCTAATGCGTATTTTTTGTCCGTGTCGCGCTCCGGGTTTAATCTTCAGCTTAAGGCGCTTCCCGTCGAGCTGAATAATGTGTTCGCCTCCTTTAAGCGCTTCTTCAAAACCGATATTGAGTACAGATTGGTAATTCTGCCCTCTCATCGAAGAAGAGCGACGGCTTCTCCCTCCTCCAAACGGATCTCCTCCGGCTGCACCCCCGAAAAATGTCCGGAAAAAGTCAGAAAAGGCTCCCCCTCCTGCACCGGTCTCAAAGGTAAATTGTCCTCCTTGTCCTCCCATGTATTGGGACCAATCAAACCCTTGACCTCCACGAGCACCACCACTTCTTTGGAATTGCTCGTATTGCTCCCAGTCGGCACCCAATTGATCATACTTTTTTCGCTTTTCCGGATCGCTCAGTACGGCATGCGCTTCACCAATTTCTTTAAATTTCTCTTCGGCAGCAGCATTTCCTTTGTTTTTATCCGGGTGGTACTTTTTTGCCAGTTTGCGATAAGCCTTCTTTATTTGATCCTGAGTAGCATCCTTAGAAACTCCCAAAATCTTGTAGTAATCTTTATAATTCACTTCTAACTCTTTTATTCTTCTTTGAAAAATATCATTCTATCCTGTTCTCCGTATGACATCACCGGCCAACGGTGTTGTACAATAACTCTACAACAATTGTCCCAAACCCTGTTTTAGTGCCATATAGTCACACGTGAAGGGGATTTGTCTGTCAATTTAACATACCATTATTATGATTTGTTGCTGGTCGACGATTTCATGCCAAACAAAACTTGCTACATTCTTCCCAATGGTCTCCAAGGTGGCGCAAGACAGAAACATGATCTTGCCTGCAAGATAGCTGTAACGGTAGCTCGGAGAAGTACCTCCAGGCCTCCACAAAACGTTCAGGAGATAAATCTCTAAAGGCGATAGTAACATGTGGCACAAATGAAGCGCGGTGTGGAGTTTTACCCAGTTTTTCGAACAATTTCCGTCTCCAGACAGGCAGCTCAACAGGACCTTTGGCTTGTGCGTAAATCGTGTGATTATTGAAATGGTGGAAGCCGTCGAGTTGCCAGTCGAAAGAAGGCAAAGTTGCCGACCATTTCATTACGAGGTCCGTCAATATTTCTTCCTTGACAACGGGGAAGTGAAATGGGGGAACAATGGTCACATGCGGAGGGGAGCGCATGGCCCTGCAGGAATCAAATGTATCACAGGCGTACTGCTGCAACCTGCTAATATGCCGGGCCGCTTCGCCGGATAAAACCCATGCGATATAATACATCCGGTATTCGGGCTTGACGCCCATGTTATAGGGATTTGAACCACTCCATCAGTTGAGCTCGTTGATCGTCGGAAAGCCGTGCTTCCGGGTGCAGAAGCGTATATCCCGCCAGCGGCATTTCTTTCTTTTCGACTTCTTCGACCATTTCTTCGAGCAAATGATTCTTTTTCTTTGGGCTCAACTTACCCCAGGTAGAAAAGTTAAAATACTCCCGCCCTTCTTCGACATGGTGTCCTATCAACCAGGAGACCGGAGCAATATTGGAATACCAGGGCCACTTCGTCTCAAAACTATGACAATCGTAACACGCTTGTTGTAGCATTTTTTTGATGGGCTCAGGAGGAGTATTGATCTGTATGAAATGGTCGGCCGGATCGGTCTCAGGAATAGATTTGTCCACTCTAAACAGCTGGATGATAACGAGCAAACCGACAACAGCGAGAATAAATTTTGTTTTCTTCTTCATGCCAATAGTTGTAATTTAGTGCAAATCTATTGAAAAAATAGAATAATTGTGGCCGAATAGTAATATCATTGCATGTCAAATCGGAATAAAAGTAAATAAGGAAGACATGAAAGTAGAATGGAGATATGCACTGCTCATAGCCCTGTTTGAGGTGGTGAGACTATTTACGGAATACCATATCGGACTTCAAGGAAAGTATTTGGAATATGGCTGGATCAGCTCTTTTGTATTGATTGTATTTATAGTTGGGTCCATCTACTATGCAGTTGATGATAATCTGACTCTGGCAGCAGGAGCACAAAACCCGGTATTAATCGGGGCAAAGACCGGTTTTTTTGTAATGCTCCTCGCAGGGGCTTTGATGGCCGGCGCCCATTATTTGTTTTTTAAGTATTACAATACCGGGTATTTTGAGGTATTGATAGCTTATGCCAAAGACGCCGGATTGAGCAGCAAGGAGCTCACTCAGATATACCGGTTGCCCAATCATTTGAGGATGTTTATTTTTTATCCTTCTTATGGCTTGGTGCTCGGGGCTATCAGTGCATGGATATTGCGCAAAAGACGTCAGAGAGTATAGATTTGGGGCCTGAATAGTGCAATATGCCTGGGGAGTTACCTCACGATGCTAATCATCACAAGACTATTTGCGATCATTTCGCTCTTTGAGCACCCAATACAAACCCCGCAGATTGACAGTAGGCTTGGGTAGCATAAATACTAAAATGATCTCTTCGATATTCGCAATAATGGCGATAGTCATGACGATGTAAAATGAAACGGGTTCGATACCGTGAAGAAAAACCACAAAAAAATAAACCCCTAACAAGATCGCAGTGATCTTCCATGAATATAAGTGAAAGGAGGGCAAACCCCGATACTTCACAAGAGCCAACACATGAAAAAGGAGGTAGGTCCCTAAAAAGACAAAAAGTATCCCTTTGTAGGGGATTAACTCCTCCCATTTCATAGTGTAAACCGCATAAAGAGCAGCAATCATGGTTAGAAAATCTCCGTAGGAGTCCAATTTAGCCCCCAATTTGCTTTCGATATTCCACTTTCGTGCGATACTGCCATCGATGAGATCACTAAACAAACTGATAGCGATAAGTATCACAAACGGGGTCTCTTTTTGTTGCCACGCGAGGTACATCAAGATGGGAAAAGCGACGATGCGAAACCCACTGAGTAGATTGGGAATATTAACATTTCGATTCATGCCGGATTTGTTTCTGTCCCCCAAAGCTACAATAAGTTATCCAATTATTGCTAATCGCATCAATACGCTACGCCCCAAAACCATCGTTCATTGTATGAAAATAGATATGGCGAGAATTGGAAGGGGAATAGTCATCATTTTTGCCGTCTTGTGTGCGACAGCAGGCCTGACACAGATACCCGACACCCTACCCTATTCTACAAAGGTGTTACCGATGACACGGACGATGGTGATAGATACCCTGTCCCTAATACCCGGTTCGGTAAGGTTGTCGTATAAACACGGGGAGCGGGTGCTTTGCAGGTATGAAATTGTTGACAATACCCTGATTTTTGAAGATACGATCTGCCTCCATAAGGATAGTCTGCTCGTTGTCCAATATCGCACATTGCCATTTTATATTGGAAAAACCTATCGGTATATTGACACCACTCGCTTGACTTCCGCCCGCCGGAAGAACGAATACATTTATGATTATCAGGTGGATCCCGTAGCGGAAGGGGGAATTTTTGGCTCCAAAGGCGTCCAATATTCCGGTAGTTTTTCCAGAGGAATTTCTGTAGGCAACAACCAAGACCTCGTCTATGATGCAGATTTTAATATGGCGATGCAAGGAGATATAGGGGACGGGATTCACATAAAAGGAGCCATTGCAGACAACAAATTGCCCATCCAACCCGAAGGAAATACCAAGCAGTTGAGTGCTTTCGACCGGGTTTTTATCGAGTTGAGCAAGGGCCCCTACCGGTTATTGGCCGGAGATTACAACAGTCATTCCGGACAAGCCCGGTTTCTCCGCTACAATCGAAAACTCTTGGGACTCTCCTTTCATTCCAAAGCCAATCGGGGAGGATGGGAAGAAGCAAGCAAGGCAGAGTTTGCTATATCAAAAGGAAAATACAGAAAGCAGCAGTTGGAAGTCAAAGAAGGCAACCAAGGGCCGTATAAACTCACCGGCAATCAAGGGGAGCGATTTATCGTAGTCATCTCCGGGAGCGAAAAGGTGTATTACGATGGCGTACCATTGCAGAGAGGGGAAGATGCGGATTATGTCATGAACTATAATCTCGGAGAAATAGCCTTTACCATCCGCAGGCCGGTGACCATCAATAGCCGGATAATAGTCGAATTCGAATACCTCAACCAACAGTATTCCCGCACGGTCATGACGACTTCGACCCAATGGAAAAACAACAAATCCGGTATTTATATCGAAGGATACAGCCGTACCGACAGCCGAAAACCCTCCGTCAATTTTCAAGGAAGTTTTGACTCCTCTGCCATAGCAATGCTGAGTCAAGCACCCGAAAAAAGAGGCGATATTCTCTTGTCGAGCATACGACCGATTGACCCATTGCAATCCCAATCCGGGATCGGGTATGTTCTCAGAGACACGTTTTATACCATACGTGGGATACGTAAGGATACGCAGGTGTTGGTTTATGTTCCCGGTCAAACAACACAGCAAAAGTATGCCGCCAGTTTTAGTGAAGTCCCGCCGGGTACCGGTGATTATTCGATTCTAAAGACCGATGCCAACGGAAGGGTGTATTATTGGGTGGCACCCGACCCTCAGACCGGTTTGCCTCAGGGCAATTATGTACCGGCGATTCGCATAACGCCACCTTCGACCCACCAGGTGGTCGAACTGGGAGGAACGTATGCGATATCCAAACACCTGGAGACGACAGGAAGCGTGGCGTTTAGTCATTTGGATCTCAACAGGTATTCGAGCCTTTATGAGGACAATGACAACGGAATGGCCGCAGAAGCGGGTTTGACATGGGAGAATGCAATCTACAAAAAATGGACTATCAAAATGCACGCGGGTTATGGGTACCAGAGTAAGAATTTTTCGACCGTAGATCCCTATAGAAACATCGAGTTCAACCGGTATTGGAACCTACCTTTGGAGCAGGAAACGACCTATGATGAGCATTTGCCACAAGTTCAAGTGGTTTTATCCAAATCTGTGAAGCAAACGATTTCATACCAAATGCGTGGATTGTTTCGCCCGGGAGTTTATGAGGGAAGAAGACATTCATGGGGCATGAAATGGTCGACGGGGCCCTGGCAATTAGAATCTTCCGGAGGCATCATGAACGCAGTGAACCGGACGGAAACCAGCCGTTTTTTATCGCCCAAAGCCCGGATTTCTTATTCCGGTAAAAAGTGGGAGACAGGATTGCGGTTCGAATCTGAGGACAACCGCAGAGTGGAGAATACAACCGACACCCTTACTTCCGCGAGTTTTTACTTCCGCCAATTGGAATCCTATATCCAAAACCGCGGTAATAATCCGGCAAAAACCCGCTTTACCTACACCCGGAGAATCGACGGGCTCCCCGATAATAATCAAATGGAAGTATCCTCCGTATCTAACCAATATTCCCTTAGACTCGGAGGAGTATTGGGCAAGCATAACCGGTGGAGTACCGAACTCGGTTACCGCCAACTCGATGTGACAGAGCGGCTGATACAAAACACCAACGATAGTAAAACCCTCTTGGGCAAAAACCATCTCTCTCTACGGCTGTGGAAAGATGCGTTGCTTTACGATGGGACGTATGAACTCAACTCCGGACAGGAACCCAAGCTCGAATTTGTTTTCGTAGAGGTAAAACCCGGAGAAGGGCAGTATATTTTTACCGATTTTAATCACGATGGCGTACCACAGATCAACGAGTATTTATTGGCTCCGTATTCTGATACGGCGAGGTATGTCAAACTGCGAGCATTCAATAATAATTTTATTCAAACCAACAGCACCATCCTCCAACAGGCGGTGACCTTTAACCCTTCAAAATGGATAACCATCGAGAGCACAAAAAGGCTTCGCCCGTGGTTAAATTGGACGTTTCGCTCGATTTACCGGTCGGACAAGAAGAGCAAATCGGATAAATGGAAGGACAGAATCAATCCCTTTTCCGGAGACATTGTGGATTCTCTGTTGGTGCGATTGTCTTATACCTGGAGCAATCGTTGGGTGTATAATCCCGCCGGTAGCAAATACGATATCCATATCGGATATGACCAAAACCGGCAAAGGCTCATACTGGTAACCGGTTATGAACAAAATCAACTCAAAGAGTGGACGGGTAAGCTTCGTTGGAATGTGAGAAACAATCTGGACCTTACGGCTGACACAAAATATGGAAGGAGACAAGCGGACTCTGAAGTGTTTGACGACCGGGATTATAAGATACGATTTAGTGAAGGGGAGCTAAGAGCAAATTACTTACCCCAAAGAAAGCTCAAATACAGTTTGATAGCGTCTATTGTCGAAAAAAAGAATGAAAGCCCCTTGTCGGAACAAACCGTACAGCAATCTATCGCGGCAGAAGTTAATATCAAACAAAGTGCAAAGCAGTCTTTTCTCGTAAATATGGAGTATGCGTCTGTGCGGTATTCCGGTAGTCCGGGTACGGCGTTAGAGCTCATCATGCTCGATGGCTTAAAAGATGGAAACAACTATCTCTGGTCTTGCCAATGGAATAGAAAACTGTCCGGAAATGTGTACTTAAAAATCAACTACAACGGGAGAAAAACCGGAGCTTCCAAGGTTTTTCACAATGGCACCATGCAAGTCAGAGCCATCTTTTAAATAATGGCCACCCTATTCCTTATAAATCAACAAAGGAACGTGTGCATGAAAAAACATTTGTTTGGAGAGGCTGTGGTGAAAGATACGCTCCCAAAGCCTCCTCCTCGGAATAAATAGCGACAACCAATCCACCTCCTTTGTCTGAATGTAGTTATTGAGCCCTTCTTCCACAGATGGGTTGACGATGATATCTACCGGAAAATTACTGATATTCTCTAAGATGTATGAGCTTTTGTCAGACATATCCGGCAAATCGATGTCCTTCTTGACGTTGACGATACGAAGTTCGGCACCCAAACGGTCCGCTATCTTTTTTAATGTCGCTATGGGTAGAAAAGACTTCGGATTGAGGTCTGTGGCATAGGCAATCCTTTTAATTGCACGATACGTCGCTTTGTCCGGGATAGATAGTACAGGAACAGGAGAAGATAGCATGGTGTGTGTGGTGACACTACCCAACATATGTTCGAGTACATTGTGCTCGCCTTTGGCACCCAGAGCGATCATATCGATATTGTTTTTATCTGCATAGCAGACGATTTCCTGTGGAATAAACATCCCGAATATAGCACTGGAAGTATTCAAGATTTCAGATGGAATACCGGAGGTCAACTCGTTCAACTTCTCTTCTGCAGCTGCTTTGATTTCTTGCAAAACGGTATCCATATTGGTAAAATCAGCTTCACTATGTAAAGGAGGAATTTTATATATATGGATGACATCAAGCGTGGCTCCCAGGTCGCCGGCAAGATGAATGATATAGTCCAGAGCACTTTGGGCAGCAGGAGAAAAATCGGTGGCATACAATATTCGTATCATATCAGATATTTTTGATGTCAATATAAGAAATTCCGTAAGAATTTTAATGCAGGAAAGCATTCTCTCCGTCAAAGGCTAAGTTACGGTTTATTCTTCTATAATGGCATTTCAACCGCCCTTTTTAAGATTGAAAATCACAAGCTTTTGGCATGGTGTGTGAAAATATACCTCAAAGTCAAAACATACTGCCTACATCAATCGTTTGTGCTCATGGTGTTGAGTGCACTCAAAAAAATCTTATCGAATTAAGCTGCAAAAAAAATTATCACTTTGCTCAACCGGTATTTTGACAATCATAAACCTTTAGTGAGTCGACTCAATGTTTTACATTTGCATACTTTTAGAACCTCGTGCTCCATACAAGGACCGGTGTATTTATAAAAATCAAACAGAAAAATGACACAGACATCAGATGTTAAAGCGGTAGATTTGTTGGCACAGTCGTATAAGGACATGCGTCAAGAGATAGCAAAGATTATTGTTGGACAGGACCAAGTAGTAGAGGATGTTTTGATATCCCTGTTTGCCAATGGGCACTCCCTTTTGGTAGGGGTTCCCGGTCTTGCCAAAACGCTTTTGGTGAGCACCATTTCAGAAGTATTGGATTTGGATTTCAAACGCATCCAGTTTACGCCGGACCTAATGCCTTCTGATATAACCGGCTCTGAAATTCTCGACGAAAACCGGAAGTTCACCTTCAATAAAGGCCCTATCTTCGCCAATATTGTATTGGCAGATGAGATCAACCGGACACCTCCCAAGACGCAGGCGGCCCTGTTGGAGTCCATGCAAGAGCGCTCTGTTACGGTATCCGGAAAGCAGTACCATCTACCGAAACCGTTTTTTGTTTTGGCAACTCAAAACCCAATTGAGCAGGAAGGGACCTATCCTTTGCCGGAAGCGCAGTTGGACCGGTTTATGTTTAATATTACCCTGGACTACCCCAGCCTCGAAGAAGAAATTCATATCGTAAAAGAGACCACCGGCAATAAGCAGGTAGCACTAAAACACATTCTGACAGGAGAACAAATTCTCGACTACCAAAAATTAGTGCGAAAAATACCCGTTCCGGACAATGTCCTCACCTATGCGGTCAAATTGGCGACCTCCACCCGTCCAAACACCGACCATTCTCCGGATTTGGTTAATAAGTACTTGGGTTGGGGCGCAGGCCCTCGAGCGTCTCAATACCTTATATTGGGAGCCAAATGCCGTGCCGCGGTCAACGGCAAATACTCCCCGGATATAGAAGATGTACAGGCCGTTGCTCAGAATGTGTTGCGCCATCGTATCGTTAGAAATTATAAGGCAGAAGCTGAAGGAGTAACAGAGGATGATATTATCCTGCAATTAATGTGAATTGGACCTTCGGTTCAGTCCCTTTCATCACAATGATACACCAATAAACCCGATGGTAGCATCTACATAGTTGAAGGTATCAAAGGGCCTTTTCGGAGTCTGTGGGTACTTGTATTTGAACCGGAAGGATTCTATGTCTATTAGTAGACGGGTATCTGACCAATAGAATTAGAAGACAGTAAAAGTTTACACCGATGAATTGGACCAACATTATATTTTGGATGGCCTCTATTTTTGTGCTAACCGGTTGTGATTCCAAAAAATTCAACCCTAAGCCGTTGGCCATGGGGGAGCCCAATAGAATAACCGTAGTTGCAGACCAGAGCGAAGTCAAGGGTCCACTGGGCGATACATTGCGTGCTCTATTTGAAAAATCCTACCTCATTACCCCTCAAGATGAGCCCCAATATGATTTGAGATACCATACCCCAAATGCTGTCGCCGCAGATGAATATAAGAGAAGTCTGCGCACCTATATCATTCCGGTGATTACCAAGGACACTTCCCGTTCTTCGGTGCGATTTGTAAAAAACTTTGTAGACCGGCACATCGTCGACAAAGCAAGAATTGATACTTCGATTACCAACCGGATCTATAAGAACCTTTGGGCGAAGGGCCAAATCATTATCCTCGTATTGGGTAAAGACGAAAAACAACTCATCTCCCGAATAAAAGATCAGTACCCTTCCATCATCAACCTCATTCGACCGCACGATCAAAAGTTGATACATTCCCGCGCTTTTGTAGAGGGGGAAGACAGGAGACTGACAGAATTAATAGACTCGATGTTCGGTCTTAAATTGGAGGTTCCGGAGGGCTATTATATGGCGGTCAAGAAAAAAAACACCCTGTGGTTGCGTAAGGATTATCTCGATATCAATATGAACATCATGATCGCCCAGTACCGGTATAAAAATGCCAATCAAGTCACTAAAGAGGGTATGGTAAGCATGTTTAATGATTTGGGAAAATTGGTCACTACGGATACACCGGATGACCGGGTGGTCATAGATGACAAAAACTTTCCTGTTGTCCTCTATACCAAAACAGTGGACGGGCATTATGCGGTAGAGATGCGTGCCATTTGGAATACGGTGAAGGATTTTTTTGGTGGGCCGGCCATTGCATTAGCTATTATTGACACTACGAAGGGTAAGCTCTACTATATAACAGGGTTCGTGTATTCTCCTTCAAAACAAAAGAGAGATCTCATCGAGCAATTGGGACACATCATCTCTTCCGTCCAACTGAAGCGGTAGGTTAACCAGGGCAAACTCATACCTTAATCACCCTTTTCTGTGATTACCTTAAAGTATTAAATTATAACGAGTTAAGTTTGGAATGATACCGTCCCAAAAAGTGCAGCAGTGAACAACTTGCTGTGCTGATAAGAAGCAAAAATTAGGAGGGTTAAGTTCTTAATCATAAACTTACTTTTTAATAATATTTCTGGAGCACAAGAAACAGAGGGGAGCTGATGACTGCGTCGCTGTAAAGATATAAAACCTCATTTCATGCCGATTAAAAACTGTAAATAAATGTGGCCCACGCTCTTCTCGGTAATAGCCGGTAACGGTATTGATTGAGCACCAAGCCGTAACTCGATTGCTCTACATATTCTGTTACATTGAGTATATTATTTACTTGTACATTCATGCTGTATTTCTTTTTAAACTTGGCTTTATAGGACAGGTGTAGGAGGAGGAATGTACTGAGCGGTTTGGATAAACTCCGGTCACTGTAGAGTTGGTTATAATCCAAGGAAGTGATAAGTTTATGCTTCTTGATTTTAATGGTAAAATCCGTATAGGCTTTCCATCTTATGAAAGCCCCAAAACCTGAAAAAAGATATTTCGAGTGCGTATAGGTCATCCCTGCCAAAAAATTGACCGGAAAATCAAAGACAGTACTCCAGGAGGCGTCCACTTGCGATATCCGTTGCCCGTCCTCGCGTAATACGGAATTTAATAGAAGCGATTGGGTAAAATAAGTTATCGATGGATTTATCGCGAAGGATGATCTCAGATGGTCATTGTAAACAGATACTCGTCCTTCTGATACCCAGTAATTCAGCGTATTGGTCTTTTCGATGTACGCTACTCTACGAAATCCTAGGGTGTCTTGTGACAATTCTGTCATAAAAGGCCTCTTTATCTTATTGTAACTGCTACTCAAAGAATAGAAAATATCACCCTTTGAACCTTGGAATCCAATGGATACGTTGGAATTGATTCTGGGGGTCAAATTTCCGGGATATGAAGCCCGTCCGTTCACCCCGATGGCGGTCTCTTTCTCACTCATAAAACTTACAGAAGGCAAAGTAAACCCGTACTGGAGGTTCAGTTGTAGATAATTAAATCCCTTTAAACGGTAATTCCAGCCAACTGAGGTGCTCCACAGGCTTTTTCGTTTAAAATAAGATTGCCCGGACAGGGGATAATACACCCAGCCTTTGATTTGGAACTGAGATTTTTCCTTGATCGTTTTACTGTAGGAAAGCGAGGAGTTCAAATAATGAAAGGACGGATTTAGGTCATTTTCCCAAATACCGGTTTCCAACGAAGAGCGAAAGGTGTATTGGAGCTTGGTTTTAAAAGAGGGAGCGGCTACAGCATAGCCCCATTCTGAAGAGATGGTATTATTCCCCCAATTGTAACGGTATTTTAATGCGCTTAACCAGGTTTGATAGGAATAATCGATTTGTTGGCTTAGATGATTGACATTAGAAGAGAAAGTATTCTCTGCGGAGTCAACATCGATTAATGCAAGGTCCTTCGAAGAGGAGGCATGGCCAAATACTCTCAGTGAAAGACTACTTTTTTTATCCCATTCTTTAAAGATATTAAACAATATCCCACTTTGATACCGTGCACTATTGTACAGCATGTTTGAAGAGATAAAGGTATTGGAAAGAATGCGTTTACATCCGTCAATGTTTCTGCTCTTTGTGCGAAATGCAATATTAAGCACCGCCCCTTTTCCCAAATGTTCAATGAGCCGAAACCGCCCTTTCCATATCATTGGGTTATTCTTAATAATATCATCGGAGGTCGCTTGGATACGCTGCACCGGATCGAAGAAATATCTATCTCTAACGAGCGCGCTTCTCAATTTGGCATATTCCAATGTCAAGTACAGCTTATTTGCACGGCCCCATTTATACAATGATTGGAAGTTTGTACTCAAATGCAATTTATCGACCAAGTATTTGTCTTCAATGCCGGTGAGCCGGGTGTTGGAAGTGTTCAATGGGTGGTATTCTTTCATGCGAAGATCGGAGTACATTTTGGGTAGATAGAACTTGCCGGATTGTTCATTTTCCGAAAGCAAAAAGGGATACCGTTGGTCTCCTGTGTTATCATAACCTGCAAAAGAGATAGCCTTGACCTTTTTCGACACATAAAACAAATCCAAGGCATGGCTATTTAAATGTCTATACCCCAGACCAACTTGTGCAGCGCCGTAAATTTTATGAATATATGCAGAATCCAGCAACATATTTAGAGCAATCGATGGCGTTTCATCCTCTACTTCTCCGGATTGGTAGCGGTACAAGATTTGAACTTTATGGACTGCGTCCGCAGGCATACCGGTAGTGATTTTTTTGTAATTTGTTTCTGTTACATCATCCCCTTCGAGAAGGATGGTTTCTATATTTTGTCCACCGACCTTGACATCTCCCGTACTTCTATCCACGTTTATTCCGGGGAGTTTGCCAAGCAATTCGTCTACTTTTTGCTCTGTGCTGTCTCTGAAATGACGGACATTAATCGTAATGGTGTCCGGCTTCTTTACCTGTGGAGGGTCCCCGAGTACAAGTACTTTGTTGATTTTAAAATCGGCGTGTTGCAACCATACTGTATCTCCATTTTGAAAGTGCGTCAGGTATTTTTCTTTGTAGGTTAGATGCGTCACCCATAATATATATTTTTCTGGAAGGGAGGAGGGGTATGAAATCGTAAAATATCCGTTTTCAGAGGTTTGAGCAGTGGCCAAAAAAGAAGAATCTACATCTGATAATACAGCCACCATAGCAAATGGAATGGCTTTTTTCCCAGCGTCATCCGCGATATAACCATAAAACGTTCTACTATTCTGCGCTTTGGACAAATGGAAAATAAAAAAGAAGAGAAGAATGATATTTATAATAGGTTTCATCTGCTAACCAAAAGAGATTAAGGCCCCTCGAATACTTCCTGCCTATTTTGTTCATAAACTTCGATCTTTGTATTTGCTCCATTATGGCTATTATTAGCCACATTCTGTCGATACACTTTTTGTCTTATCTTTTCCCCTATGGTCTTGAAATCTTCCCAACTAACCACTTGATCTTTTGACTCTGGAATCTTCGGAATACTACGCGTTGATGGGTAATTGACTTCTTTTAACCTATAAATAAATTCGTTTTGCCTATCATAGACTTCTACAATTAACCCGGGCAAACCATGAAATTTCCAAGGTCCATATTTTACCGGTATTTGGGGGGTAAACCAAGCAGTATAATTCCTTCCTCTAAACAAAGAGGTGGCCCGAATAACAGGCATCCCGGATATTGTTTTTCTCTCTTTATGAATTTGCCATTGGATTGGGGGGATGGGTTCTGTAGTCTGAATATAATACCCGAAAATAACTTCTCTTTGCTCAAGCGAATCTTTAGTGAAGTCCGTAATTATATAATTACCGGTCTTGTCTACAAAGCCCGGAGGGAAAGTCATATATCCTGTTCCCTCGGGTATCGGGATGCTTTCATCTGTAGCATAATTCCACTTAAAGAAAACTTTTTCATTATTGCCATAGAGCTCTCCTAAAGCAATTACAGTAGTGTTACGTGGCTCCTTTAACAAAGTAGATATCACTTCGTATTTGGCATAAAGTGTTTCTTTTGAGGTTTGTATCCCTTTGGAATTAAAACAATGCACATATCTAAATCCCTGCAACGGAATTATGAGTAAAAAGTAAAAGGCAAAGAGATTTATAGTACTCATCACTAGAACATTTTTGAGTTAAGAGGATTCATTCTCAAATCTACCAAAACATAGCATCTGATACAATCATTTTATCAATTGCACAGCATAAAGCTACGACACTTTATTCGCAAAAGCAAGTTTTTGGTGCATTTTCCTCGAAAATTTAACATATTAGTCCGTGACAAATGTGTTTTGTCGCCATCGGAGGGGTGATTTTTGAGGATAGGAAGAAGATTGTTTGTTTATACCTCCCAGATTTATTTGCCCCCCATCACCTTTTAACAAAATACCTCGAGACAGAAGGCTGGCTTTCATCAAAACTACCGGCCGACAAGATATAAAATCCTGGGGACAAGTCCGATACCGTCATTTCCACATGATTGCGATGCCGGACAGACCACCTCCTAACCTCCTTGCCGGAAAGGTCTGTCATCACCAGCCTGCCGGTAAAGGGAGCGGAGAAGGAGATATGGAGGTCCTGCTCCGCTAAGGAGGGATAAACACTCATGCTAAGCCTCCCGGCGTCTTCCGGTATATCTTTGGAGCCCGTTATCCCAAACATAAAAATGGTTAAAACCATTCCATATATCAGGCTGCATCAATCATCCCACGGTTAAAACCGTGGGCTAAGTTAAGAGCATATCTCCTATTTGAGAGCTTAGATTCAGAGAAAGATAGATATGCTTAATAAGGCACGAACTCTGTTTCCGGAACACTGAACTTACTACTTCGATTTAGTAAAACATTTTGTGAATGCTCAATCTTTTGTCAACATTTCTTTAAAACACTGTAAATATCCTGGATATCTTTGATCCTTGTTCAGTTTGAGTGCTCAATACATATTCTCCATTTGGTAAGTTGTTTAGTCGTAATTTTATTACTCTTCTGTTTTTTACTTTTTTAGAGAGTACTGTTTTCCCTAAAATATCTACGATAGTTATTTTTCCTGTCAACGGGCGAGAAAACTGCACGGCCAACTCTTCCGACGCAGGATTAGGGGTAAGGCTCATGGCATCGGCTTCAATAGTTTTTGGATTAGACACACTATTGGATAATTGTAAGTCCTTTGCGGGGATCAGGCTCAAGATGCAAGCTCCTGTATTTTTAAGCTTATCTTTCAAATCAAAGTTGTAATGAGTATGATAAAAAACAATATCTCCATTTCCTAATTGTATTAGCTCGGTGGGATCTATATAATTATTTTTTTGTACGACATCCAACTCCTTTATCTTTTGTAGGTGTCCTTTTCCATCTGATTTGTAAAATCCCACATATGAAGTCGAATCATATCTGGTTTCAGATGTACAAAGAAGCATCCCAATATCGTACTTTAATTTTGTAGGTACGGATACCCGATGATTTAATACTTCGTATTGGTTGTGAAGGATCTCTACTTTCTCCAACAGACGGCCGGTTATCTCAAACAGGTAAAACTGCTCAACATCGTAGTAAGAGCCAT